>ENA-OSEO01002464-OSEO01002464.1-sediment-metagenome-genome-assembly--contig:-NODE-2464-length-26015-cov-4.534120_pt1 | contig 26015 bp, 15 predicted proteins | sample MGYA00237883_ERZ534232 | MGnify/ENA metagenome assembly ERZ534232
ACAGGTAATCGGTGCCGAAAAAGGTGTCGTTTTCAAAATAAAGGGTGAGGGTCTGCGCGTCTCTGGCCGTGAACTCGTCCGCTGCAGCCGGAACAGGCGCAAGATCAAGAAGGAGCAGAAGGCACAACACCATGGTAAATCTTTGAATAAACGAATCGTGGATCATCTTTATGGAATCAGCGGGATATTTTTTCATATTGCGGACCTTATCCTGAAAAAGACGGAATACAATACCGACACGACCAACAACGTCAAAACCGTTCCGAAGGTCAGCCCTCCGATAATGGTGATGCTCATCCCCACAAAGAAGACGTCTTTCAGCAGCATTGGTTCCCGAGGGAAACGCTAATCCATATGCTACCCCCATCTCGAGATGCTTCTATTTGGTGTTCCCCTTTGATATTATTATGATATTTCTGCCTGACCGCAATCGACCCTCGCCACTTATGACGACTTCTTCGCCTTTACTCAGGCCGGCCAGAATTTCCGCGTATCCGTCCCCGATAAAGCCTGCGTTTACGGTTCGCTTCATGGCCTTGTCTCCATCCACGACAAAGACATAAAATGTGCCGCTTCCGGGGAGGCGTTGCAGGGCATCTCTCTCCACAGCCAGGGCTATCCTCTGCCCTGCCGAAAGCTGCACTCTTGCAAACATCCCGTCCATTAGTTTTCCTTCGGGGTTGGGAATTTCGATCCTGACCCGGAAGGTGCGAGTCTTGCGATCCGCCATCGGATTGACAAGTATCACTTTTCCGGAAAAACGTTGATCTCGCAATGCATCCACATTGATCACGGCCAGCGTTCCCACAGTGACCCGGGCAAAGTCCGGCTCTGGCAGATCGACGTCTGCATGAAGCTTTGACTGGTCGAGGATGCGCAGGAGTGGCGCTCCCGGGGCCACGGATTGCCCCACTTCTACGTTCCTTTCAACAACCACGCCTGAAATGGGGGAACGGACTTGCGTATCCTTGAGATACTGCCTCGCCGTCTGAAGCGCTGCCCCTGCCTGCTTCCGCTGGTCCCTCGCTGCGGCCAGAGCCTCTCGTGCGGACTTATAAGCTGCCTCTGCATTGTCAAAGCGGCTCTGGGGAATGACCTTTTCGGCCAAGAGATTTGAGGCTCGCCGGAATTCCTTTCTTGCATGTTCCGATTGAACCTCTGACTGCGAAACTCCTGATTTCGAAACAGCAAGGGCCGCGTCTGCCCTGTTTACGGCGAGCTCCAGATTTCTCCGGTCGAGCCTGATGACGACCTGACCTGTCTTCACCCGGCCACCGATATCAACCAGAACCGCCTCCACGTTCCCCGATACCTTAGGGCTGACGAATCCCGTCACTTTCGCCTTAAGTGTGCCCACCGCATGGATTTCGTCTTGAAACTGATGTTGCACAACGGCCGAGACACTCACAGGTACGGCAGATTCATCCGGGTCTGGTCCCGCGTGATCATCCTTCTGCTTTTTGATGCCTTGAAAGGCAAAAAAAGTTCCCACCACCACCACAATAGCAATCAATGTATACGTCACGATTCGTTTCACTGAACTGGCTCCTCCTTCTTCACAATCTGCTCTTTTTTAATCACCGGGGCGCCTATGGCTCTCTGAAGAGCAGCCAGGGAGACGTTGTACTCGAAAAGGGCTTGAACGTGGTTGGCTTGGGCCCGGCTCAAGGCGGTACGGGTATCTAACACCTCGGTGTTGGTGCTGGCGCCTGCCTGGTAAGCCGCCGTTGCCATTCGGTAGGCCTCTCTCGCCGTCTCCAGGCCGGACTCGGTTGCAGTAATGTTTTTTTCCGCCTTTCCGAGGTCTAAGAAGGCCTGGCGAACCTGGAGCCGGATCAGGTCTTCCGTCTTTTTGAACTGGATCTTCGCCTGTTTGAGTTGCGACCTGGCCTTTCTGACTTTGGCTCCGGTTTCTCCCCAGTTCCACAGGGGAACCTGGGCGCCCACACCAAGAGTCCAGTGATAACCACCATCCAGATCCCTGAAGTCACCCTGCATATATTCATAGCGTCCTTCAAGACCAATTGTCGGCCAGTATTCCCCTTTAGCCGCCTCAAGCCCTTGTTCGGCCGCCTTAACCTGTGATTTCAGAGAGAAGAGCTCAGGCCGTCGTGATACTGCCAGGCTTGTAAGGGCAGGGAGAACTTGTTCCGGCCTTGGAATACGCCGGAGATGCTCTGTCAGAGATACGGGTTCATCGAGATCAATAACGAGGAGATTTTTGAGGGCCGATAAAGACAGATCAACGGCATTTTCAGCGGCATTGAGATTCTTCTGCGCATTGGCAAGGTCAGTGCGCGTACGAAGGAGGTCCAACTCCGGATTCGCTCCCTCACGCACCAGCACGGCCACATCATGCTCATGTATTTTGAGGAGATCAAGGGCATCTACAGCAACCCCCCGGAATGCCTCTGCCACCTGTGCCGTGTGATAGGCGCGAGAAACCTGGAAGGCAATCTCCTCCTCAACGCTTTGTTTTTCCTGAACACGGGCATCCCGTGCATATTGTGCTGCTTTGCGTGCCGCGTTTAACCTTCCTCCCATAAAGAGGGGCTGCCTGACGACCACGCCGCCCTTATAGATATCGCGATCTATGAAGGTGGCGGAGATCGGTCCCATGGCAAAGGTGATTGGCTCATCAAGATGCGTATACGAAGCCTCCGCGCCAAAAAAGGGGAGCATGGCCGAACGGGCCCTGGTAATATCAGCTTCAGCCTGGGTCAGGGTTTCGCTGACCAGATGGATATCGCGGTTTTGTTTGAGCGCAATACCGATACAGTCCTTCAGCGTCAGGCATAGGTTTCCGCCTTTCCTATACTGTTGGAGTAGGTTGTCTTGCGAATCGGAAGATGCATCCTCAGGATCGGTCGTTGCCGCTTCCGTATGCCTCAGATCCCCGTGAGTGACAAGGGGTGGTCGGGCCGAGGCAGGGCCAGGTCCCAACAACAGTCCGGATACCGGGACAAGGCATAAAAAAAAGAGCATGCATGCTTCTAACCGCAGATTCTTCATTTCATTAATACTCCTTTCAGACCGGTTCACCGACCCGGATCGGTTCATTCAATTCTTTCTTCAACCCGCGACCGTGAACCAGGGAATACAGAAGGGGCACCAGGATGAGCGTCACAAACCCACCGACCAGGAGTCCCCCAATCACCGTAATCCCGAGCGCGTTCCAGATTTCAGATCCTTCCCCTCTTGAAAGCACTAAGGGCACCATGCCGAATATGGTGGTAAAGCTTGTCATGAGCACGGGCCGAAGACGTGTCTTGCCCCCCGTGATAACCGCATCATAAAGCGCCATTCCGTTTCCCCTCAACTGCTTGGTGTAATCTACAAGTACGATGGCGTTTTTTACCGATATGCCCATGAGCATGATAACGCCGATGAAGGTGATTACATTGAGAGGCGTAGCAGTGAGAGCAAAGGCCCAGATTACCCCGACAAAGGCAACCGGGACCGAGAACATGATGATGAACGGGTCTGTGAAATCCTCAAATTCCCCTGCCATGACCATGTAAACAAGGACTGCGCCAAGGATCAATAGCAGGGTCAGATCATTAAACGCCTTTCGCTGTTCCTCCACTTCCCCTCCCCATTCAATGGAGACGCCCGGCGGCACGTCGAGTGATTTCATTTGGGCGCGAATATCGCGTACCACATCACCCAGGACCCTTCCCTGTACTCCCGCCTGCACGCGGGTGACCCTGACGCGGTTTTTACGTGCAATCTCCACCGGGCCGAATGTCTCTTCAATGGATGCCACGTTACGGAGCTTGATATTTTGGCCCGTGAGGGTCATGAGGGACGTCTCCCCGATCTGCCGGATGCTGTGCCTCTCGTCTTCTTTCAACCGCAGCTCAATATCGAAGTCGTCGCCGGCCTCACGGAATTTCGTGTCGTCAAATCCATAATAGTTGGTTCTGAGCGTATCCGCCACAAGGCCCACATTCAGGCCCAGGGAGGCAGCCTTGTCCCTGTCGAGACGGACGCGGATTTCAGGACGCGGCCGCTTTCTGCTGATGGACACATCCACCGTTCCCGGAACCGCTTCCACCGCGCGACGTATTTTTTCGGCAACGCCGTTGGTGGCCTTAAGATCGTGGCCCAGCACCTCGATGTTGATCGCCTTGCCTCCGCCTAAAAAGGCCTTTTGAATACCGCTCACCGCGCTGGCAGAGAATTTTTCAACACCCGGCAGCTCCATCACTTTATTGCGAAGTGTTTCACTGATCGTGTTTGCCGAGCGATTACGCTTCTCTTTGTCAACCAGGCGTCCACCGATACGGCCGATATTCGTCCCTTCCTCAAATCCGAGCGCCGTCAGGAAACCCTTTTTGGTCTGGCCGGCCAGGGCATAAGAGGCATCCATCTCAGGGACCGCGTCAACCGCTCTGAGCATCTCTTCCGTTGCCCCGGCCGTGACCCCGCCCCGGGTTCCCTCCGCCATCTCAATGACAACCTCCACTTCGCCTGAATCGACTTCCGGAAAAAACTCGGTTCCTATCAAAGGGACGAGGGTCAGGCTGGCAAGAAATACCAGAGCAATGAAGAAAAGCGTCATTTTGGAGTGCCGCAACACCCAGCCGATAAGACCGGCGTACGCCGTTTCCAGCCCATTGAATATCCGTTCACTCCATGCAAATATCCGGTTTGTCTTTCTTCCACCCTTAGAGCGGACCAGCCGGGAGCATAACATGGGTGTCAGGGTCAATGACACAAAAAGCGAGGTCAGAATGGTCACAAGTATCATAAAGGCCAACTGGCTGAAGAGAATCCCTGCGAGTCCCTTGACGAAAAGGAGCGGGACAAAGACAGCCACAATCGTCAAGGTCGATGCGGCCACGGCCATGCCGACCTCGGATGACCCGGAGACGGAAGCCGCTTTCGGGTCTTCTCCTCCATCTATATGTCTGACCACGTTTTCCAGCACTACAATGGCATCATCCACCACCATGCCCACGGCGATGGCAAGGCTCATGAGGGAGATCACATTGAGGGTGTATCCCATGGCGTACATACCAATAAAGGCAGTTATTATGGAAAAGGGTATGGCCAGGGTCACGATCAGGCTGGATCGGAATCGACGAAGAAAGAGAAAACAGACAACAACGACCAGCACGCCGCCCACGAGTGCGGATTCCGCAAGGCTGCGGATCATGGCATGGATATGATAGGCGTTGTCCAGGATGGTGTGAACGCGGATGTCCGCGGGAAACTCTTTTTGTAAGGTTGCCACCCGTTCTTTGACGCCGTTAATCACGTTAATGGTATTGGCGCCCGACTGTTTTTGAATAATCATGGCAATGCCCGGCAAGCCGCCCGACCAGGCCCATTCCCGCGGTTCTTCAAAGGCGTCTTTAACTTCGGCCACGTCCCGCAGACGCACAAGCGCATCGCCATGTTTGCCCACCACGGTACCGGCAATCTCGTGGGCGTTCTTGAATCGTCCCGCCACCCGGATCTGGAGCTCTTTCCTTCCCACCTTGACCGTTCCGGCAGGGAGGTCAAGGTTTTCTGCGCGAAGGACGTTTCTGACCTGCTGTACCGACAGGTGACAGGCCTCAAGGGCCTCACGATCAAAATGGACGTTGATCTGTCTTTCCCGGCCGCCAATCAGGAGAATGGCCCCCACGCCGGGGATTCGTTTCAAGGGATCAGCGATCTGCTTATCCACGATCCTGTAAAGATCCGGGCTGCTTTCCTTTGCCGTCACGGTCATGACGAGTACCGGCACCATTGAACTACTAAACTTGAAGATAAAGGGCTCTTTTGCCTCATCCGCCATGTCCGGCTTTGCAAGATCGATCTTCTCCCGGATGTCGTTCACGGCCACGTCCAGGTCCGTGCCCCAGTCGAATATGCAGTTGACAATCGATATGTTGTCCTTTGACTTTGATTCCAGACGATCGAGATTCGGCGTGGTGGAAAGTTGGTCTTCGAGGTACTTGGTCACCTCGGATTCCACGTCAAGGGCCGAAGCCCCCGGATAGGGGGTGATTACACTCACGGCCGGGGGTTCCACATCCGGCAGCATGTCCAGGTTCAGTTTGAAAAACGACACGTATCCCAACAGGGCGATGGCGGCAAACACCATGATGGTGGTGACGGGCCGTCTGACGGCTATTTCAGGTAGTTTCATTTCTTGTTTCCCGGAAATCCTTTCTGTAACCGTTTACGGTTTTTTTACATTCTATAATCCGGTAAGTTGTAACCGGTATGGAAAACCCTTTGACCCTGAGGGTCGGCTGCTTTTCTGCTTTTAAAGGGCCTTTAAATCCCTTTACGGTTTCTTCACTGGCCAATATGTCACAACGGTATTCTTTCGTGAGCCCCTCAATTCTCAATGCCATATTGACCGTATTGCCTATGAGCGCATAAGAGAGTTGGTTTTCATCGAGCAGGAGACCGGCGCCAAAACCGATCAAGTTGGCAAGCAAATGCAGCAGATAAAAGCTATATAGGCCGGTTCTTTCCGGTTTTATGCTTCGCAACGCAATTTTTTTTCGATCAATAGATCAATCTGTGATTTCATCTCCCTGTATCCCTCGGCAATAGCCTCTTCGGCCCTGTGGAATTCCAGGAATTTCAAGTGTCCCAGTTTTGGCTGAATCAGCAGATCAGGCGGCTCAGCCTTCAACCGTGAACCGGTGATTTGAGTTTCCATGATATTGATTGAGGATACCAGCACTTCAAAGACATTGGGCATCGGGTCTTTTGCCATCCATTGTTTTAGTTGCGTCAATGCAGGGAGATCGATGGCCATGACCCTTCTGTTCAAGGTATTCTTTATCCAGCCTTTTTTTGTCGGGTTGATGTCGACCCCGCTGTCCGAAGATATGTTCTCCAAGCTCGAAACCGGAGTCTTCCCGGCGCCTTTCTTTACGATGATATCGTGGTTGAGATCAACCGCTATCACAAAATCGGCCCCCATCTCCCGCACCACCCTCACGGGAACCGGATCGACCAGGCCGCCGTCAACCAGAATCATGCCATTTCTTCTGACGGGAGTGAATATGCCGGGTATCGATATACTGGCCCTTACCGCCTCAATGACGTCTCCTTTCCGAATCACGACTTCGCTGCCGGTTTCAAGATCGGTGGATATGGCGCAAAAGGGCAGCGTGAGATCTTCGATGTTTTTGGGGGTAACATGCGTGCGGACAAAATCGGCAATCTTTTTCCCGTCAATCAGCCCCGATTTGGGGAAGACGACATCTAAAAAAGACACGATCTGTCTCCAGTCAAGCTGGAGGGCGACGTCTTCCAGAGCCCCGATCTTCCCTGAAGCATAGACGGCTCCAACCACCGCGCCAATGCTGGTTCCCGCTACATAATCCACGCGGATGTCTGCTTCCGTCAGGGCCTTGATCACCCCCATATGCGCCCATCCGCGGGCCGACCCGCTGCCGAGGGCGAGACCGACTTTTCCCGGCAGGTTTATTTTATCTTCAGGACAGAGATTCATCATCTTGGCACACTCAAATATTTAACAAAATTTAAACTACCTTCGCACAAAATCGCTTGCCTTTTTTCCACAACCCCAACCCGGATACCCATGATTTCCATTTCTCGAGTTCCGGCGATATATGATAGTCAAAATCGAGATATCCGGGCCGTATGCGGGGAAGGTGACGAGGCCAGGCGATCGCCGCTCTGGCCGTTGTTTCCGCGCCATGGTCCATCTCCTCTTTTGCCGCCATGATCATGAAGTGCAGGCGGTTTAAAATATTCACTTCGCTGGCCCCCGCGTCCATATCCAGGGAGAGCAAATTCAGATGAGGGAACATCTCCTTTAGTTTCCTCTCGAGACCCCTTCCTGTAATGTGGTTGGAAATACAGCCGAAGGGCTGAAGACATACGATGTTTCCTGTCCCTTCACTGAGCATGGCAATCATTTCAGCGGTCAGGAGCCACCCCTCGCCGAACTGGTTGGCCAGGCTAACTACCTCGCTCGTGATTTCAGCCAACTCTTTGAGGTTAAAGGGTTTCCTGTAGAAACGAAACCGTTGCATGATCCTGTCTATCCGGGAAAGGTGATACCTCACATAGATATCCATCAGTTTGTGTTTAAGGCTGTCAACAATAGAATGCTTGAAAAATGCCTTTTGATCAAAGTCCTCATTAATAAACCTCTGGGTGAAGAAGCTTTGCAAGCTGGGGAGCGCCACTTCTACGCCCTGCCGGGAAAACCACTCGATGATATTTCCATTGGAAAAAAAATTATATTTGACAAAAATCTCGCCCACCACACCGATTTTAGGAACAGATCGATCGACGATCTCTACCCTGTTGAAGTCTTGCACCGCCTCTTCCAGGACAGTCAGGAGATAACGATAATCGGCCTTCTCAATGCCCGTTGCCATTTCCGAGAGGTATTTTGTATGCAGCGCCTTTGAAGTCCCGGGATTTTTCTCTTTTGGCACTGTGGCCAAATACATCTGTGCCAGAGGGTCGGTGAAAATGACGCCTAAACCCATTCGTTTGGCCAGTTCTTTTTCATCAATTTCAAATCCTGGCTGCGGGTTTATCTCTTCAGTGGAAACGGCTATCACTGGAACATTATCCAGACCGGCAGAGGCCAGCCCTTTTCTGATTAGAGAAACATAAGCAGAGGCCCGGCATTGACCGCCGGTCTGGGTCAGGATTACAGATGTCTTTTCCGGATCATACCCCCCGGATTGAAATGCCTTGATAATATCTCCCGCTACAAGAACAGCAGGATAACACATATCGTTATTGATGTTTTTAAGACCGAATTCCACAGAGGCCTTATCTTGGGGCGGAAGCACATCCACCCGGTAGCCCATCGGTCTGAATGCCGCTGGAATTAGAGGGGAGTAGAAAGGGGAGAAATAGGGGGCGATGAGGGTTCTGTTTCTGTCCTCCCGCATGAATACGCGAGCCGGTTTCTTTCCCTTGTCTCTTTCCCGTTGAGACCTCCCCCTGTTTTCCTTCACCGCTTCCAGCATGGAGCGCAGCCTGATCCTGACCGCGCCCAGGTTGCTGATCTCATCCATTTTGATCAGGGTATAGACCTTCCCCGAATCCCTGATGATTTCGCGAACCTCGTCGGCGGAGACCGCATCCGGGCCGCACCCGAAGGATGAAAGCTGGACCAACTGGGCCACGCTATTGTTACAAACCCATTTGGCCGCGGCATAGAGCCTGTTGGCATAGGTCCACTGGGTGAGGACATTTATATCGGACAGGGAACCGTATTCATCCGTCGGGACGGCGTTTTCGCTGATAACGTCAACGCCGAGACCGCTTAAAAGCTCGGGGACGCCGTGGTTGATGAGCGGGTCGATATGATAAGGCCTGCCGGCCAGCACAACGATCATCCGATTTTCGTTTTCCGCCCTGGATATCAGGGCGCGGGCTCTATCCGTCAGTTCTCTCCTGAATTCTTCTTGAGCGGTCAGTCCTTCTTCCACCGCCCTTGAGATCGTCCTGTAATCCACCCCAAATTTTCTGAAAAAGAGGTGAAGCTGCCTTTTTAACAACTCCTCATCACGAAAACTGATGGCGGGATTGTCAATCGGTATCCCATATTTTCCCTCAGGATCGATTGCGCTCTTCAGCAGATCCGGATATCCGGTGACAACCGGGCAGTTAAAGCTGTTCAGCACCTCGGTGAACTCTTTTCTTTCGTGAACCACGGTCGGGTAAAAGATCCTATCCACCCCCCGGTCTATGAGATCGAAGATATGTCCATGGGCGAGTTTGGCGGGAAAGCAGATATTTTCCGACATCACCGTTGCCGAACCTCTTTCAAAGAGTTTGGAATCAGATTGTGAGGAAAGAACTACCTCAAAACCGCATTCAACCAAAAAGGCGGCCCAAAAGGGAAAATTTTCATACATGTTCAGGCAGCGGGGGATGCCGAAGGTGAGGATCGGGGCGCCTGCCGGTTTTGTTTCACGGTCAAACAGGAGATCTATCTGTTCGGCAATCAGATTAGCCCCCCTCTGTTTTGTGCCGGAACTATTGCTGAAATGACGCTCGCACCGGTTGCCCGTGAAAAACCGGTTTCCATTGGCAAAGGCAAGTTGTACAATCGAGCACCTGTTCTCGCACCCATTGCAGCGCAACTCCTTTTTGGTGAAATCAACCCTCAAACCCATGTCTTCAATGCCATTAAAGCGGGCTGATTGAGCCTGTCTGACACTATGGTTGCCGAGGGCCGTCAAGGCCGCGCCGTATGCCCCCATCAGTTCCGGGATATCGGGCCGGACAACCTCTTTTTCCAGCAAAAGCTCAAAGGCCCGCAATACCGCCGGGTTGCGAAAGGTCCCTCCCTGTGCAATGATCCTGTTTCCTAAAATTTCCGTGTCCCGCAATTTCAGGACCTTGTAGAGGGAATTCTTTATGACCGAATAGGCCAGTCCCGCTGATATGTCCGGGATACTCGCGCCTTCTCGAAGGGCCTGCTTGACCTTGGAATTCATAAACACGGTGCATCGGGTTCCCAGATCAAAGGGAGCGTTGCCGACGCATGCGATTTCAGCAAAATCCTCAATTTTGTAATCGAGGGAGCGGGCAAAGGTCTCGATAAATGAGCCGCATCCGGATGAACATGCCTCATTGACCTGAATGTCCGATACGCTGTGGTCGCGGATATAGACCGCTTTCATGTCCTGGCCCCCGATATCCAGGATAAACGATGCCTCGCTGTCAAAACACCTTGCCGCCCGGTAGTGCGCCATGGTCTCGACCACGCCGTCATTTATGCCGAAGGCCGCTTTGATCAGGTCTTCTCCATAACCGGTTGCGGCGGTTCGAATAACGCGCGGCCGGAAGCCCGCCTCTTTGAATTTTTCCCTGAATGCGGACAACCCCTCCTTTACCGCATTAATGGGATCACCGTTATTGGCCCCGTAATGCCCCAGCACAAACCTTTCCCTGCCATCGACAAGCACAAGTTTGGTGGTTGTGGAACCGGAGTCTATCCCTAAAAAAAGTTCCCGGTCTCTTACCTCGCTAAGACTGATCCGGGATACCCGATCCTTTGAGTGCTTTTCCCGCCACGACGCGAACTCTGCCCTGTCTTTAAACAGGGACGGCAATCTGTTGGTCCCCCTGTTCATCTTGAGATGTCCCTTTGTCTTGGCCATGTCGAGAATGTCCATGATCCTGGCCCGGAGCGGCTGCCCATCCCGGGTCAAGGCAGCCCCCATGGCGGGGATGAGTTCAGGGCGGTCCGGGACAATCAGGTCGCCGGGATCCCTCAGACCGAGAACTTTTATCAAAGCCTGGCGCAGTTCAGGATAAAATGTTAAAGGCCCCCCGCCGATGAGTATCTTTCTCTGAATATCACGGCCTCGCGACAGGCTGCCCACCACCTGAATGGCCACGGCGTTGAACACGGAAGCGGCAATATCTTCCTTTGACGCATTCTGGCTCAGCAATGCCTGGATATCGGTCTTGGCAAAGACCCCGCACCGGGAGGCAATGGGATAGATGGAAAGGGCTTTCTCCGCCAGAGCGTTGAATTCAGAGACCGGCACATTCAGGAGTACGGCCATTTGATCAATAAATGCCCCGGTGCCGCCGGCGCAACTGCCGTTCATCCTGATATCTGGACGAAAATGATCGTCAAAGAATATGATCTTTGAGTCCTCGCCGCCGATCTCAATGAATGTTCCGACTTCAGGATAGCGTCTCTTTATCAGGTGCGCCGATGCCGCCACCTCCTGAACAAATGGGAACCCGAAGGTTTCAGCCGCTCCCATTCCCGCGGATCCCGTAACCGTTATATCCAGCTCAATATTGCCGAGCGCGTTAAGGGCCTCCTCAAAGATCTCCCTTGTTGTTTCCTCGGTTCTGGCCTGATGACGTTTGTAGCGGTCAAAGACCCTGTGGCCGTTCTCGTCGCAGATGACCACCTTGGCAGTCGTGGAGCCGATATCAATTCCCGATGTATATGATGTATGTCTGTTTTCCATGGATGCCGTCCTTAACCCCTGCTTCTCACATAATCCTTCACCGAGCAAAACGTGTCCACCAGGCATACGATAAGCGATTCCGGGTATCGCGGGGGTATGAGCGTGAGGGGCCACATATGCTTCTTAATAATATCGGCCTCTTTTTCACTTAATCGGGTTACCCTCCGGGCATTTTCAAGGGCGATACGATGGTGTCTGAATCCGTGCAGCCTTGGTCCTTCATGCAGCCAGTCGTAATAAAAAAGATCATGGAGTAACGCTCCCCTGACGATGGCGCGGCAGTCCAGGGAGAATCGTTTTCCCCAGAAAAAACTTAAAGCGGCCACCTCTGTGACATGATCGAGACGGGTCTTGCCGCGATGGTGCGGATATTGCGATAAGCCCGCCACCATCGGATTTTCAAGCAGCGGCGCTGCCATGTTCATGAATTCCTTTTCCATTTTATGTGCTTCTCCTTTTCCAGCCTTTGGAGGAAGCAGCTTGATGTCCTTTTGAACTTGAGACCGTTTTCTCCCCACAGCCATTGAGAAATCAATGGCCATTAGGACAACCCCAATTACGCCGAATACTCCCTTGATAGAGGGCGAGAGCAGGCTTGTCAGGCCCTGGTAGGCCGGGAGCAGGAGATATTCAAACACAAAAGCAAGCACTACCCAGTAAACGGAGAACTTGAGACAGATATGTCCTCTATACTGGAATCGCTGATTAGAATAATCCCACAGCCGGACGTTCAAAAAATGCTGTGCATTAAAGCCGGATATGAGTTCAAGCCCTGTTGTTATCACAAAGTAGAATAAAGCTTTCACAAAAATATTGTACTCGTGAAGAAGCGAGACAGATGCCATGAGTGCCAGACCGGCGGCGCCATAAAGGATGAGATAAGGACCTTTCAAGAGCCCAGGGTTCACAAAATAACCCTCACGCATGGATCGATAACAGGTTTCCATGAGCCAACCCAGCATGGAAAAGAAAGTGAAAGAAAAAAGGATATCTAACAGGTAGCTTTTCAAGCCGATACACCCTCACCACATGGTAGAAACGGCCGGCTCGTATGGGTATGTTTGACGCCGGATGTAATGCCGTAAAAAACGATGGACATCAATTCATCCAAATAATGCTCAATTTTTTCTTCGCTTTCCTGGACCAGCCAGTTCAACTCAAATCCCCTTAAAGCATGACCTATGGCCCTGGCTGTCAGAAGAGGATAATTAACACAAAAAATGCCCTTTTCCATCCCGCTGTTCAAAATGGAATGAATGATATCCACCTCGCTTTCGAAAAGCTCGTTACGAATGCTCTCTGCACTGGGCAATAGATTTTCTACCCCTTCTCGATCCAGATTCAAGATATTTGTGGCGTGGCGCATATGCCTGAACTTTGCTTTGACAAAGGTAATTAACTTATCTGGAGCTAAAGCTTCTTGACCAACCGCGGAGGATATCTTGTCCACTATCTCATCTTTCTCCCGGCGGAGGACCTCTAAGTAGACCTGGTCTTTGTTCCCGAAATAACTGTAAATGGTTGCCTTGGCTACTCTGGCCACGCGAGCCATCTCCTCGATACTCGTTTTGCGAAGGCCGTATCGTGCAAACATCTTTTTTGCGGTGTTCAGAATAGACTCAGTTTTTTCCTCTTTCATGGATGCCCCCAATTTCGTTTTTATTTTTAAACGATAATTCGCTTTTCGTATAAAATAATAAATGAGTAGGCAATGTCAAGCAGGAAAGTGAAGATTTCCATCAAAAGATGTTTCGGATTACCTATAGGCACTGGCTCCATGGAAGGCGCAATAAGAAGAGTCACAATTTTGCGGCTCAAGGACCTGCAATCGATAGCTGATGGTAGGCGTTATCGGACCGATCCGATTCCCAACAAGATCGAGCCCGTATTGATATTGCTCTCGGCAACTACGTAATTGCCAAGCAATTGAACCAGCCATCCGCTTTCCGTAGGCTAGGAGGCCGAAAGGCTTCCGATGCAACAAGGAGAGTGGATGCATCCAGCATCCGATTCAGGCGATCACCCGTTTATAGATCCTTGGAAATCGAGCATCTGAAAGTAACGCCTTTTTTGAGGCCTGCTTGGACCGATACGCTCCCCCCATGCTTTTCCGCTATCTCTCTGACTATAGACAGCCCAAGACCCGCGCCTTCAATTCCCCTCGATCTGCCGCTTCTCTGAAACATCTCGAAAATCTTCTCGGCGTCCTCTTCACTCACTCCCTGACCGTCATCGCTTACAGACAAAATGTGGAACTTGTCCGATTCCTGGTATTCGATCCTTATTTCACTCAATTGTTCACCAGCGTACTTGAGCGCATTGTCGATATAGTTTCTGAACATCCTTAGAAGGGAGACCCTGTCGGCCCTTACCTCTATTCCCGGTTCCGGCTCCAACCAGGTAATGGAGCCAGTCACGAGCCTCGACGAGAATTCTTCCCTCAACACCTCCAGGATCTCGCCCAGTTTCACAGATTCAATCGTCAAAGGATTCTCCTTTGTCGCTATATACATATTTATCTTCTCGGCAAGTTCAACAATATGTTCGGAAGCCTTCATGATCTGAATGCAGTAGTGCACCCCCTTTTCATCGAGCGAATTCCCATACTGCTTCAAGAGCAGCTTTGTGAGCCCATAAGCGCCAATGGCCGGGCTCTTGAGATCATGCGCCACGGAGTAGGCAAATAGTTTCAGCTTTTCGCTGGTCTCGCGCAAGTTCTCATTCGCCTTGGCAAGCTCTTCAGTCCTTTGCGCGACACGCATTTCGAGGTCGTTGCGTGCCCTCAAAAGGTCCTCCTCGGCTTTCTTCTGCGCGGATATATCAGCCATCACACCCTGTATAAGGAGAGGCTCCCCGGCATCGTTCATTTTTATTACACCTTCATCCCTAATCCATTTCACATAGCCGGTGGATGTTAGCATGCGGTACTCGCATATAAAGCGATCACTTTCTTTCTTACAGCGGGATAACTTGGTGATAACTCTTTCTCTGTCGGCCTCATGGAGCCTTTTGTTAAGGGCAACCCGACCCTGGTAGAAGTCGGCCGGGTCAAACCCGAGAAGGCGGTCAACCTGGGGACTGATAAAGAGGATCGAGCGTATTTCATCGCGTGCAGCCGTGTATGTGACTACCGGGATCTGTTCGATGAGAGCCCGATATCTGGCTTCAGATCGGTGAAGTGCCTCGCTCATCTGATCTCGTTCCAAGGCTTTTTTTCCCAGGGATGCCGCCATTGCATCAAAAGCAATTCCCAGCTGTTTGAGTTCACTGCTTCCCGATGGGATGCCGGTTCGTGCACTGAGGTCCCCGCCCGCAAGCCGCCGGGCGGTTCCGATAAGGGCGTTCAGACTGCGCATCACGACAAGGTTTCCAAACAAGTAAGCAGCTACAACCACCAGGACCGTAACCAGGCCAAGAGCGATCAGGTTCCGGATCAGGGAGTGGTTTGCCCCTGCATAGACGGCGCTGGTTGGAATGCCTGTGTAAAGGATGGGTGAATGAGCGGAATCGTCGAGAGGGGTAAAGGCATACAAGCGCCTAACACCATCTATCCCCTCGGTTTCAACCGTGCCTTTGCCTTCTTTGTCCAAAACCGCCTTGAGGACGCCTGTATCCGGCACAACTTTACCAACCCAGCGCTCGGGCTCCGGATATCGAACGAGGATGGCGCCTCCACGATCGGTTACGGTAAGCGTCGCACCATCAGGGAACGTAAGGTAAGCAGCCAGATCGCTTACCCAGGCCAAATCCACTGATGCAAACACCACTCCATTCACGCGGCCTTTCTTATCATGGAGCGGGTAGCCGAGGTTGATTGCTGCCTTTCCCGTGATGGGCTCAAACTGAGAGGCGCCGATGGCAAGGCCGCCCCCATCGGGTGCGTTCTGAATATAGCGCCTGTCGAAGAAGTCCGGATGGTCCTCAAAGGGAATCGCAGTGCAGAGGATTTTGCCATCGGCTCCGATGACGCCAAGATTCAGATATTGAGGATGTTTTTTGAGCGCATCCAAAAGATATGCGGAACACTGGTCCGTATCCCCGCTGCGTGAAAGGAGGTTTTCAGCGAGAAGGGCGAGGAGGCGGCTCGATTCGTTGATGATGCGCGCTTGATGCGTTGAAGCAAGCTCAACGAGCCTTCTGGTATTCGCCTGGGCTTGAAGGGCGGCGGTTTTTCGCGCCTCGAAACCGGAATAGAGCACGAGGGCGATGGCCGGAAGGACCGAAAGGAGTACGATTGCAATGAGTTGAAAGCGAAGGCTCGAAAGTAGTCGGGACATGATCACTCGTCCAATTGGCGGTACCACAAAATGCTGCGTGACAGACTGCCTCTCACTTATGCCATCGTCCCTATGGTTTTGCGAAAGCGTGTCAGGGCGACGATGAAAAACGCCATGCCGATCACAACGATAGCGAGGAATTGCGGCCATACCACATCAAGACCGGCCCCACGGTAGAGGATCGCCTGGGCCGCGGAAACAAAGTGCGTGGTCGGTGCGCCCAGCATCACATTCTGGGCGAACACAGGCATGCTCTCACGCGGCGTCATGCCCCCCGACAGCATCTGGAGCGGCAGGAGCGTGAGCATCATCAACAGGCCGAACTGAGGCATGGAGCGCGCCAGGGTCGCCATAAAAATGCCCATCGAGGTGGTGGCAAACAGGTGCAGCGCCGCGCAGAATAGGAATAGGAGCGTTGAGCCTTCGATGGGCACGTGCAGCGCGCCCTGGACAATGACAGTCAGTGAAAAGGCCGTTGCCAGCAAGACCACCGAGCCCATGGACCAGACTTTGGCGAGCATAATCTCGCCGGGGGTCACCGGCATCACCAGCAGATGCTCGACGGTGCCATGCTCGCGTTCACGGATCAGGGCAGCCCCGGCGAGAATGATCGACAACATGGTAACGGCGTTGATGATCTCCATCAGAGAACCGAACCACGCCGGCGTCAGGGCCGGATTGAACCGCGCGCGCAAAGCAAGATCGACCGTCTGCGTGGCGGTCCCGCGGTAGCTCCGCACAAACTCATTGACTTCATCGAGGGCGATTTGCTGGATATAGCCGCTGCCGGTGAAGGCCTGGCTCATCCGGGTGGCGTCTACGTTGAGCAGTATCGCAGGGCTTCGCCCGGCCAGCACGTCACGCTGGAAATTGGGTGGAATGTCGAGCGCGAAGGTGAACATCCCGGCATCCATGCCCGGATCGACCTGTGTCAGTGATAGTATCGTCGGCGCCATAAAGTGTGGAGGATAAAAGGCCGATACGATGCGCTGCGACAGCGGGGATCGGTCTTCATCCACGATCGCAATCGCCGCCTTATGCAGGGAATCCGGCATGGCGGTGGCAGCGATGTAGATGGCCGCGGTGAAGCTGTAGGCGATCAACACCAGCATCATCGGATCGCGGATCAGGCTCCACAGTTCCTTCACACCCAGCCGGTAGATATTGGACGTGCGGCCCATGGTCACGTCTCCTGTTTCTTCAGCAGGGCGATCGACAGCGCGATGATTACCGGGACCGCCAGGAGCATCGGGCCGAATGAGGCGTGGAGGTCGGACAGCGTAAGGGCCTTGCTGAACACGCCACGGCTGATGGTGAGGAAGTGGGTGGCCGGATAGATCTGCCCGATCAGCTTTCCGGCGCCTTCCAGCGAGGACACCGGGTTAAGGAGGCCGGCGAACTGAATGGCCGGGAGCATGGTGCCGATCATGGCCACGAACATCGCCGCAATCTGGCTTCGGGTGAAGGTGGAAGCGAACAGGCCAAAGCCGGTGGAAAAGAGGACGAAGATCCATGCGGCCAGCGCCAGGGTAGCGAAGCTCCCCTTCACCGGGACGCCGAACAGGGTAACCGCCAGCAGCGTCATCAGCAAAAAATTCAGCATTCCCAGGACGACGTAGGGCAATTGCTTTCCGATCAGGAACTCGCTTCGAGTGACCGGGGTGACGTAGAGGTTGATGATGGAGCCCAGCTCCTTCTCACGCACCACGGACAGTGCGGTCAGCATGGCCGGAATCATCAGGAGCAGGATCGGGATCACCGCCGGCACCATGGCCGGCAGGCTCTTCACATCAGGGTTGTAACGAAAGCGCGTCTCGATGGCGGCGGCGCCGACAGAGATGTCTTGGCCGAGCCGGCGTTTCGCCACATCGATCAGCCAGCCCCGGTGCATCCCCTGCACATAGCCTTGCACGGTTTCGGCACGGGAGGGCATGGCCCCGTCAATCCAGGCGCCGATCTGGACCGGCGCGCCGCGCTTTACGTCGCGCCCAAATCCGGGCGGGATCTCCATGGCCAGGGAAAGTTCGCCACTGCGCATGCGCCGGTCGAGGTCGTCGTAGTCGCTGATGGGTGGGCGCTCGACGAAATAGCGGGAACCTGACAGGTTCAGCACATAGTTCTGGCTCAGTGTGGTCTGGTCGCGATCGAGAACCGCGAAGCTGAGGTGCTCCACGTCCATGGTGATGCCGTAGCCCATGATAAACATCAGGATGATGCTGCCGAGCAGCGCCAGCGTTCCCCGCACAGGGTCGCGCTGTAGTTCCAGCGTCTCGCGGAGCGTATAGCTGAACGCGCGAGCCGCACTGAACCGGTCTTGCCTCGTTGCGCGTGACGGATTGGGAGGTATCCCGGCGGTCTTGGGAGGATAAGCGATTGTGTCATCTGCGGGTGGTTTCGCCTGCTCGCCTTGCGCGCCGGCATCCTCCAGATAGGCGATGAAGGCCTGTTCCAGCGTTGTGACGCCTCGCTTGCGCACCAACTCAGCCGGGGCGTCGCTGGCCAGCACCTGCCCGGCGTGCATCAACGAGATCCGGTCGCAACGCTCGGCCTCGTTCATGAAGTGGGTGGAGATGAAGATGGTGACCTGGTCTTTGCGCGCCAGGTCGATCATCAACTGCCAGAAGTTGTCGCGGGCGATCGGGTCGACGCCCGAGGTCGGTTCGTCCAGGATCAGGAGTTCCGGCTTGTGAACCATCGCCACCGCCAGTGACAGGCGCTGGCGGATGCCCAACGGCAGGTTGTCCGGCAAAACATGGAGTACACTGCCGAGGCCAAAACGGGCAACCATCTCCTTAACACGATGCGGAATCTCCATTTCGGATACGCTGAATAGACGCGCGTGGAGCACCAGGTTCTGATGCACGGTGAGCTCTGAGTACAGAGAAAAGGCCTGCGACATGTAGCCGACGCGACGGCGGGTCGCGATATCGCGCGGGTCAACTTCATGGCCAAACAGCCAGGCCTGGCCCTCGCTCGCCGGCAGCAGGCCGGTCAGCATCTTCATCGTCGTGGACTTCCCGCAGCCGTTGGAGCCGAGGAAGCCGAAGACCTCACCGCGGCGGATCCGGAAGCTCACGCGGTCCACCGCCGTGAATGCGCCGAAGCGCATGGTCAGATCACGGGCCTCGATGGCGATGTCAATGGCGCTGCTGTCGTCTAATGGCGGGACCACCACAGCCCGGTGGCCGCGTTTCTTCTCTTCAGGGAGGAGTGCGATGAACGCGGCTTCCAGTGATGCGGTGCCGGTTCGTTCATGCAGGTCGCGCGGCGTGCCGGTGGCAAGGATCCTGCCTGCATCCATCGCGACCAGCCAGTCAAAGCGTTCGGCCTCGTCCATGTACGCGGTGGCGACGAGTACGCTCATGCCGGCGCGTTGGGTGCGAATGCTGTTGATCAGATCCCAGAACTGGCTGCGCGCCAGTGGATCAACACCGGTAGTCGGCTCGTCAAGGATGAGGAGGTCAGGGTCGTGGATCAGCGCGCAGCACAGGCCGAGTTTTTGTTTCATACCGCCTGATAGTTTGCCCGCCGGACGCTTCAGGAAGGGATGGAGACCAGTGGCGGCGGTCAATTGGTCGATACGCCGCCGGCGCTCGGCTGCGTCGTGCCCGAACAGCCGGCCGAAAAACTGGAGGTTTTCCTCGATGGACAGGGTGGGGTAGAGATTCTTGCCCAGTCCTTGCGGCATGTAGGCGATATGCGGGCATACGGCACGGCGGTGCTGCGCATCGGCCATGTTGCCCCCCAGGGTCTCCACGTGGCCATCCTGTATTTCACGGGCGCCTGCCACCAGCGACATCAGACTGGACTTGCCGACCCCGTCGGGACCGATCAGGCCGACCATGCAGCGTGCCGGTACATCCAGGTCGATCACATCCAACGCCTGGGTCCTACCGTAGCGCAAGCTCACATCCGACAGGCGCACCACCAGGGTGGAGTCTTCGCTGCTGGGCCCCGCGTCCGGCATATAGGCATCGGATTCATACTCGCTCATGGCGCCAGCCTTACCTGCAGATGCGCCGGCCATTCGACCTGGGGGTCCAGCCGCACATACGCCATGCCGGGCAGTCCGGTCTTGACCTGGGTAATATGCTTTTTGAGCAGATTCTCAGGAATGTGCGCCCGAATGCGGAACATCAGTTTTTCCCGTTCACTGGCGGTCTCCACGGTTTTTGGCGTGAACTGGGCCACATCGGCGACAAACGATACACGCGCAGGGACTACATATTGGGGTGCGGCATCCAACACGAGCCGCACCTCCGTACCGATGGCGATCCGCCCTGCAGCAGCCGTTGGGAGGAAAAAGGTCATATAGACGTCACTCAAATCCACCAGGTTCAGCACCGGTGCGCCGGCTCCAAGCACCTCGCCGGGCTGGGCTACGCGGTACTGCACCCGCCCGTCGCGGGGAGACGTTAGGGTGCTGTCTTTTATATCTGCCTCGATGCGTTCGACGGTTGCCTGCGCAGCCTCGACAGCCGACTGTGCGCCAACAATCTCTGAGCGCGCCGTCGCGATAGCCGCGTTGGCAGCGGCGACCTGCGCCCGGGCCGCACTGACGGCGGCATCTGCACTCTGGACCCTTGCGCTGTCATCATCAGCCTCTTGTTGAGAAGTTGCGCCTTCGTTGGCGAGGAGCGATGAGCGCATCGCACGCTTCCGGGCAACGGCCAATTCGGTCTCTCGCTGCCTGACGAATGCCGTTGCGGCCGCCTTTTCGCTCTCGCGCTGGGCCAGTTGATTTCGCGCGGTCTCCACCGTGCTTTTGGCCTGTTTCAACTGTGCCTCGGCCTGACGACGCTGGGCTTCAAGGACCTCGGCATCCATCATTGCCAATACCTGCCCGGCCCTCACGAAGTCTCCTTCTCGCGCCAGAATCTCCTGCACCCGGCCGGCTGTCTTGGGTGCAATGTCGATTTCCACCGCCTCGATGCGGCCGTTGGCGCTGGCAAACCCCTTAAGCGCTTCCTCCCTGGCAAATTTCTGCCACACGACGACAGCCAGCACACATAGAATCAGCGCCCCTGCGACTCTGATCACCCATTTTTTCCGTTGTTGGGTCATGGCGCCCTTTCCACCGCATCGTGGCGCATGCAACGCCGTTTGCCCTACTGTGTCTCGGTTCCAGCCCCGCCCCCAAGGGCGGCATAGAGGGTTACGCTGCTGGACAGGAGTAACCGTCGGGCCTGCACCAGCGCCTGTTCGGCTACAAACCGGTCGCGCTCGGCATCGAGGAATTCAAGGAATGGTGCGACGCCTCTCTCGTAACGCAAGCCGGCCAGACGCGCCCGTTCTACCTGGGCCGCAACGGTTGCCTGTTGAGCAGCGATCTGCTCGGCGAGCCAGTGACGGTCGGCCAGGGCGTCGGCTACCTCGCGAAAGGCCACCTGAATGGTCCGCTCATATTCGGCCACAGCCAGATTGCGCCTTGCCTCCGACAGGTCGAGGTTGGCCAGATTGCGGCCCCCCTCGAAAATCGGGAGTGTCAGACTCGGGGCAAAGCTCCAGACAGCGCTCCCCGCACCAAACAGACCGCTTAATTCCGCGCTGGCAGTGCCCAGGCCCCCGGTGAGCACAATGCGGGGGAAAAAGGCGGCCCGGGCCGCTCCGATATTGGCATTGGCCGCCTTCAGCCGATGCTCGGCCGCGAGTATGTCCGGACGGTTCAGGAGAAGGTCCGAGGGGAGTCCTGCGGATATCTCCCGCACAAAGCCTGGTTCAATCCGGGACAGAGGCTCGGCCCCCCCACTGACGACCGGAACGCCGACCAGAAGCGTCAAGGCATTGTGGTTTTGATCGCGCTGGCGTTGCAAAACAGGGAGATCGGCCCGGGCCTGATTCAGGAGTGTTTCGGCCTCCACCGCATCCAGCTTGGACGCAGTTCCCATCTCATATCGCCGCTTGGTGATGCGATAGGACTCCTCCCTGGTGGCAAGGGTCTGTTGTGCGATATCCACCCGCTCGTCTAATTCCCGTTCACGGAGATAGGCATTGGCAACCTCTTCTATCAGGCTGATGGCCACGGCTCGCTGGGCCTCTTCTGTCGCAAGGTACGACTCGAGCGCTGCCTGAGTGAGGTTTCGCACCCGACCCCAGAAGTCCAGTTCCCAGGCGCTGAGACTCAGGGTAGCGGTGTACTCGCCTGAGGTTATCGAGCTTCCGGTTCCTGACAAATCGGCTGGAACCCGGGATCGACCGGCTGTAGCGTCGCCGCTGATGTTGGGCAACTGGTCCGCGCGCTGGATCCCGTATAGGCCGCGTGCCTCCTTCACCCGCTCCATGGCGATCCGGAGATCGCGGTTGTTCAGAAGGGCCTGGGCGATCAGTTCCCGGAGCCTGACGTCCGTGAAGAATTCGCGCCAGCCAAGCTGGTCAACACCCGGAATGGCCTGCGTCGTTGCGACAGTCCCTCCCGGGTAAACCACCGCCGTTGGTAGGCCGGGCCGCTCATAGGAAGGGGCCATGGAACACCCGGCCAAGGCCGCGATCATCATCCCAAGTAAGATGTTTCGTGGCGATGAGCATTTTTGACGCCATGCCCTGTTTCGCGTGAATTCTTCAAAACAGCAGTCCAAAAAACAAAGGTATTTGGTTTCATCAAAATTCATATCCGACCCCTACAAGTATAACATCTGTGTCGAGGTTGTGGCTGGAAATCGTCCGATTCCATGAAAGTCGCATTAACCAGCTATTTTCAAAACGATAGCTGAGCGTAGGCGTTATAATACCCAGGAGCATTTCATCGTCCTCTTCATCGGTTCCGGTTAAATATCGACAAATTGGGGTTACATAAACTCCCAATCCGATACCGAGACTGAGGCGGCGGTCAAAAAACGATTTGGTCGGCCACAATTGTGTGGTCAAGCCGCTTCGGCGGAGCGAATCTATGTCGCCCTCATAGAGCCAACCGACTGTCCAATCGAGATACGGAAAAATTCTGCGTCGGTATTCAACGTTTGCTGCCATGGCCGTTTGTGATTTTTTGCTGGCATTGATGATGGTGCCGCCCAATAAGACTGTGATTTCGTTATAAGCGCGATCTTCGGCCTCTGGTTGTGCGGTAGAACTCGCATTCGATGATGGCGATGCGTCAAACTGATATCCGACTCCCAACAGGACCGAGGACGTATTAATGTTGCTGTCGGCAATTACGTAATTGCCCCGCAATTGGATCAGCCACCCTCTCTTGGTATGCCAGGTGGCAGCCAAGCTCCCGATGCCCGCCCAGCCTCGGTGAATATCCTTGAATTGCCCCCCACCATCTTGCTTTGTGTCGAAAAAGAGATAAGGACCCACGCCCGCGGAAAAGCTTAGAGAGTCGTTTAACAAACGGGTACGCCCCCAGAACTGACATGTGGGTCCATCGCGGTGGTGCCCTTCTAAATGTCCTTCGTTGAGCCATGAAACGCTGTAGCCAAAATGTTTGGAAAAACTGTCTTCATATGATAACTGCCATGCTGCGCCGCTTTCTCCCTCTGAATTCACCACGCCTCCGAAAGCGAATATCTCCTGACCTGCGGCCGATGGGTCTGTAACACAACTCCCTGCAAAAACAAAAACCATGCCGAACAGGACCTTTGTAACTCGAACATTCATACCTGTTTCCCCACAAAGTATTTTTTCCTTGTCGGACATCACTTTTTTGCAACGTGCGGCTTAGCATTCCTTCTTTGGCTTCGGAAATGTTTGCCTACTCTGCCTTGGAGAGGTTTTATCCTCACGCTTGATTCACTGCTTTTTACCGCGATGTCGCTGCTTTTATTTCCCTCGGGCACCGTGGCGAAGGGCTTTTTATTGAACAAATTTCTGAATGTTTTCAGTGACATCTTAGTTAAAAAACATGAATAGAGTCAAGATCTTGTGATAATCCTCAAAAGAATCTCGTTTTCAAAATCCAGGGAGGCCTTCAGGTCCCCCAGGGTATGGTTCAAGAGCCGTTTTATCCCAGATAACGAGCGGCCGGGTTGTTGCGCAAACTCCCGGGCCTTGCTCAAGGCCCTCTCTTTGAGCTGATCTGCCGGAACGACCTCATCCGCCATTCCGAGGCTCAAGGCCTCTTTCGCAGGGATGTCTTGACCGGAAAGGAGAATCTTAGAGGCGTTTCGCAACCCCAACATTTTGGAAAGGAAAAAGGCGACCCCGCCCTTGGGGACCAATCCTAATTCCAGGTGTGCAAAGCTGAAAACCGCGTCTTCTGAAACAACCACGTAATCACAGGCAAGATTGATACTTAAGAGCATGGGGATCACATCTCCGGCCGCGACGTGGATCACGATCTTTTCCGACTCCACAATGCCCAAGATGAACTGATTGATGGCATTGAACATCCGGTGGAATTCAGTTATATCCAGCCCGGGACCCGATGATCGGCTGTAAAACTCAAAATAGTCATCATGCCAGGCGTGATAGGGACATTCAATGATGATGACTTTGATGGCATCGCTCCTGGAAACAAAGTCAAAATAATCGAAGACTTTGCCTTTGGCGTCCCACCTGGTCAGTTGCAGGAAGAGTTTTTCTTTAAGACTGAGAACAGCTATCTCATCCATTTTTTCCGATGAAAAAAACTCGGTTTGCTGATCAAAGACCTCTTTTCTCTTCATTTCAGGCCCTCCTTTCGGATGGCTGGATTGAGTGGGCTCAGTAGCAACGACAGATTTCTCTTCATATCATCGGTCCCCTGATGGATTTACGTCGGCTGTCTTGGCTGATTCACGCTTCCTGTCTTTGCCAAATACCTTGTAGATCAACACATAAAAGAGCGGCGCAAACAAGGTCACCAGTAAGGTAGCCGTAATCACCCCGCCAAGCACACCGGTGCCGATGGCATTTTGCGCCCCGGCCCCTGCGCCGGAGGTCAGGGCAAGGGGGAGCACCCCAAAGCCGAATGCGAGGGAGGTCATGACAATCGGACGGAAGCGCAACTTCGCTCCCTCCAGGGTGGCGTCGATCAATCCCATCCCCTTTTCCAGACCGGTCTTGGCGAACTGGACGATCAAGATGGCGTTTTTCGTGGCTAAACCGAGTGTGGTCAGTAGCCCGATCTGGAAGTAGACATCATTGGGCAATCCCCGAAGGCTCGATCCGATCACGCCGCCGATGGCCCCCAGGGGGAGGGTCAGCAGGATAGAGATGGGGATGGGCCAGCTCTCGTAGAGGGCCGCCAGGCACAGGAAGATCACGAAGATCGAAAACCCGTACAGCAGGAACGTCTGAGAGCCGGCCATCCGTTCCTGGTACGACAGGCCGGTCCAGTCAAATCCGATCCCCTTTGGCAGTTTCTTGACAAACCCTTCCATGGCCCGCATGGCCTCTCCGGAGCTCTTCCCTGGCGCCGATTCGCCCAGGATGTTGATGGAAGGGAAGGCGTTGAAGCGCTCCAGCTTGGGAGAGCCGGAGGTCCAGTGACCTGAGGCAAAGGAGGAAAAGGGGACCATCTTGCCCGCCGTATTGCGCACATAAAGTCTTTGCAGATCCTTGGGCAACATGCGGAAGGGGGCGTCCGCCTGTACGTACACCCGTTTGACCCGGCCAGCCTGAATGAAGTCGTTGACATAGGCGCTGCCGAAGGCCGCGGAGATGGTATTGTGGATGGAGGTGATGGGCGCGCCCAAGGCCCCGGACTTTTCCCAATCCACGTCAATCCGGAATTCGGGTACATCTTCCAGCCCGTTGGGCCGGACTTTGGTCAATGCGGCATCCTTTGCCGCCATGCCAAGGAGTTGGTTGCGGGCCGTCATCAGCTCGGCATGCCCTAAACCGCCACGGTCCAGCAATTGAAAATCAAACC
>ENA-OSEO01002465-OSEO01002465.1-sediment-metagenome-genome-assembly--contig:-NODE-2465-length-26013-cov-8.253740_pt1 | contig 26013 bp, 25 predicted proteins | sample MGYA00237883_ERZ534232 | MGnify/ENA metagenome assembly ERZ534232
CCAAACAATGTCTCGTTCTGGAAGGTTTTGGTCATTGGATATTTGAATTTGAGTTTTATTTGGAATTTGGTGCTTGGGATTTGTATTTTTTGGAACAATATTCCAAGGCAGAGCCATCTACCTCTAACCCCCGCAGCGTTGGGGGTTTTCAAGACTGAATAAAACCCTAATTTATCGTAAAAAATAGCCCCTGGAAAGAGTTCCCAGGGGCTGGTAGAAAGGAGGTCAGGCAATGGCAAACCGGTAGGTTCTGCCTAACGTTTTAAAAGTAATACCACATAGTAACATGTCAAGCGTTTTCAGAAAAAATTATAGAAATCCTTTTTCCCTGAAATTCTATCCGCCTCCGAAACCAACACTCATTACTAACAATATTTAAATTAAAAAGTAATTCAAGAAAAAAACAAAATAGAATACTTGACAATTTATATTCTGAAATTATTTTTTTGTTAAAAAACTTCCAACCGGTTGGAAAATCAATCTAACCATTTAATAAAACACAAAATAACGAGGAAAGGAGGATGTTGTCATGTTATACAGAAGATTTTTCAATGTTCCGACTTGGGGATTCAACAGGGCCTTTAGTGATTTCGACCGGTTACGCAGGCAGATGGAGGAACTTTATGGCGCATTATCAGGTGGTGCACTTCCGATGCCGACTGCTGGCGTATTTCCCCTGACCAATGTGACGGAAGATACTGAAAACTATTATGTCAGGGCTGAGTTGCCCGGTATCAAATCGAGTGAACTGGACATTCAGGTTACAGCGGAAGGCATTTCCATTACCGGCGAAAGAAAAATACCGGAAGAGGGCAACAACGTAAAATATCACAGGCGCGAGAGAGAAGCAGGAAAATTTTCAAGATTGATCAATTTGCCGGGAAAAATTGATGTCAATAAGGTTGAGGCCTCTATGGAAAATGGAATTCTGAAGGTTACCGTACCAAAATCCGAGGCTATAAAGCCCAGACAAATAGCAGTTCAATAGGGTTTATTAAAGTACAATGAAAGGAGGGATAACCATGACGGATAGAGAAACCAAGGATCTTCAAGTAAAGCCGAAACAGGAATTAACCTCGCCGGCCGAGCAAACACGACCGGGATTGGTTTTTACGCCCAGTGTCGACATTTTCGAGACAGATCGTGAAATCACTCTATTGGCCGATATGCCGGGGGTTTCAGCGGACAATCTGACCATCGATCTCAGGGAAAATATATTAACGTTAACTGGTGAGGTTGCGCCTTTCGAAGGCGCAAATGAAGAGGATGTTTTGATTGAATACGAAATCGGCAAGTACCACCGGCAATTTAATCTTTCCAATGTAATCGATCAAAGTAAGATCGATGCCAAGCTGAACGACGGCGTGCTGAGGCTTTCACTCCCAAAGGTTGCGGCCGCCACGCCGCGTAAGATTAAGATTCAAACCGGATAAAATATCCATGCGCCGGATGTTCGGAAATTTACAAGGATATCCGGCGCTATTTCCCTTAAAGCCCTGGAGTTACCCCTGAGGGGTACTGATTTTTCCAGATTCATGGTTCGTCCACCGAATAAGGGGCGAACAGCGCCGTCATGCTCTCCCCATCTTTTTGTATAATCTTTCCATGTACTTTTTTAATTTCAGCACCGCGAGCTCTTTGGCTTTTGCTTCAACCTCGATCGTAATATCCAGGTTCAGCCAGCAGTCCGGGACGTCGTTCGGGTCGATATAGTCGTGGTGTTTATTAACGGGTACGCCTTCCCACCCATTTAAAGGGCTGGCCAAATGGAACAGCGGCTCTCGGTTCCAGGTTCGCATGGCAAGTTCGGTTGCTTTTTCAACACCCAATCCGTCCGTCAAGCATCTGTGGTGATGAACATCATAAACCAGAGGTATGCCTGTTTGTTCGCATACGGGCAGCAAATCTTCCGGTGTATACACCCGATCGTCGTTCTCTAAAGTCAGACGGGTTCGAACCGAATCGGGCAATTTTTTGATCTGAGACACGAGCCGTTTCAGAGCCTCGGTTTTGTTCCCGTATGCTCCGCCGCCGTGAATGTTGATGACATCAGCGTTGATCCATTCGGCAATTTCTGCCTGGTATCGGAGTTCCGCGATAGATTTTCGCGTGACATCTTCGTTCGGTGAAGAGAGCAAAATGAACTGGTCCGGGTGAAAGGTGATTCTCAGGTCGTTTTTCCGGCAAAACTCCCCACATTTCAAAAACGCATCCATGATGCGACTGTGGTTGGGAAGATCTTTAATGTCATACCCGACATCGGGATGGGTTTTCAGCGGGAGGATCTGGCTGTTGACACGAAAATCTTTAATGTCGTGATTATGGCAGAATTGCAGCGATAGAAGCAGGGATTGTGCGTTGTGCTCGCACACCGATGAAATATATTCCAGCTTCGCACTGCGATCAAATTTCTCCATGTGTCTGGCTGTCGTTCTCCGGAACCTGATGGGTTCCTTACGAAAGATGCAGCAGAGGCCGAAACGAATCATTGACATACCTGCCGGAAGTTTTTAGGTTGATGGTTAATTTCAGAACTTCAGTTGTATCGGACAAGACATTATGATAATTATCAAACATGAAAATTCAAGACAGCCGGCCACATTCATGTTAATTTTGGGTCCATGCCGGAATCGGTGGATGAGATCTTTCTTCGATGACGCTTTACCAAGGGATTATGGGAATGAAGAACAAACCCCTTGAAAGTGATGTGAAACGCAACTTCGAGAACCTGTCGGATCCTTTGGCCAAAACCGTGCTGAATTCTCTGTCCGCCCATATTGCGATTCTGGACGATAAGGGCGTTATTCTGGAGACCAACCGGGCCTGGCAACACTTTGCCGCAAAAAATCAAATGGAAGGTCGCAGCGATTCCATCGGCGTCAATTATCTGTCCGTCTGTGATACGGTGATCGGCGATGAAGCAGAGGACAGCAGAAAAGTGGCCAAAGGAATCCGATCGGTAATCAACGGCGATATCGAGGAGTTTCTGTTCGATTATCCCTGCCATACTTCGGATGAAAAACACTGGTATTACATGCGGGTGATACGGATGTCGTATGACGGGCCGCCACGGGTGGTTGTCAGTCACGAGGACATCACCGCCCTGAAGCTTGCCGAAGAATCCCTGACAAAGCGTGAACAGGAGCTGAAGGAGCAGAAGCTGAGTCTGGAAGAGGCCAATATTGCGCTGAAAGTGCTGTTAAAGCAAAGAGAAATGGACAAACTGGAACTCGAACAGAAATTATTAATGAATATCAAGCAGCTGGTCAATCCATATCTGGACAGGTTGAAAAACGCCACGCTCAAACCCAGCGAAAGAACCTACATCGAGATCATCGATCAGCATCTGAATGATATTATTTCGCCGCTCCTGCAACGCCTATCTGCCGCAAATATTTTTCTTACTCCACAGGAGATTCAGGTTTCGGCGCTCATCAAAGACGGTAAAACGAGCAAGGAGATCGCGGATATTTTGAAAGTATCCGAGACGACGATCCATTTTCACAGAAAAAACCTGCGGGCGAAATTTGGATTGAAAAACCGAAAGACCAACCTGAGATCCCAATTGATGTCCCTGTCGTAATTTTATTTTGCCCTATAAAACCTGACCCTTTCCCGCAATGCGGGATCTCCGCAGCTCCAGTTTTATGGCAAAAAAATGAGGGGAATTACCCCTTATTAAACCCTGAAATTTCCCTTGTTGAATTTCCTTTATTTAGAATTAACATAATGACTATCACAAATACCACAACCGGAGAGGTGAAAACCATGAAAAAAATAACGCGTAACGCACTGGCAAGCATGCAATTTGAAATGAAGTGGAAAAGTCCTCAGGCAACGCACACGGAGCATTATGCGGCACGCGGTCTTAATATGTGGCGGGACTGCCTGCCCGAAGCGATTGCTCAAAAACTGGAGGGAAAGACTACCGGTGAAACGGTGATTGTCGATTTTGACGCAGGGATGGTCATTCCCGGACATGATTCCGGAAAGACATTCGGTATTAAGGAAAGACAATTTAACAAAAATTTCATGCCGGACAGGCTTATCGAACCTCGGACAGGTCGCTTTTACCCCAAAGGGCTGCTCAAAGATGTCTACGGGGTATTTCCTCAGAACTTACAGCCGTTTCGCCTCGTGGGCCCTTTCAACGGCGGATTGTGTGTCGATTTTAACCATCCCCTGGCAAAAACTGCGTTTCAGCTTCGAATGGTCATTGAGGACATTGGCGTCGGGTCGATCGAACGGGGTGGTTCCTGCCAAGATTGGGTGGGCCGGTTATCAGACGGACCCGGTATGCAGGTCCGGTGGAAAAATACGCCGACGGAATTTTTTGAAGACAACCCTTTTGACAGGAGAGACGTGGCGCCCGATTCCATTTTTTATGAGCATCCCAGGCTGGTGCAGCACATCGATGATACTTCCGTCGGCGTGGTCAGGGATCTGTACGGCCGTCTGCTGAAAAGCGGCATGCGGGTTCTGGATTTGATGAGCAGCTGGCAATCACACGTGCCTTCCGATATCCGGCTTTCAGAACTGATCGGACTCGGTCTTAACAGGGAGGAGTTGGAAAAAAACCTTGAACTCACGGATTGGGTTGTTCATGATTTGAATGAAAATCCGGTATTGCCTTTCGAAAAAGGAGAATACGATGCGGTGATCTGTACCAATTCCGTTGAATACCTGATCCATCCGGAGGCGATCTTTGATGAACTTACCCGTGTTCTGCGACCGGACGGCCTGTTGATTCTGACCTTTTCAAACCGCTGGTTTCCCCCGAAAGTGATCCGGATTTGGGAGGAGCTTCATGAATTTGAACGGATGGGTCTTGTGCTTGAATATTTTCAAAACACCGGGCGGTTTAAAGACCTTGAGACCTGTTCTGTCAGGGGGTTGCCGAGGCCCCGGGCCGACAGGTATTTTCCGGAAAAACGTTATTCGGACCCTGTTTTTGCCGTATGGGGACGGAAAGCACATGAAAGTGGATCATCTCCAAATTAGTTGAGCAGGTCGGGATGTTTTTGTTTATTAAATCGCTCCATGGATAATGCTTTTTTTCAAACCGTGTAAACTCGTGGTTAAAGGATCGTAAAGAAAGAACGGGATTAAGTACAATAATAATGGGTTCGAATTGGAACATTCAATTTCTTGCTGTTGAAATGTTTCGGTAAGCCTCTGTTCTTTCCAACGATCCCTAAACCACTCAGACAGTACACGCTTTTAAAAAAAGATGATCCATTCCGCTTGTACGTCAATAAATATAAATTTTAATAATTTCAATTGGTTTGCATCCTGGATCTTTTTCGGATTACCAACTATTTCGGAAGTGATCCTTGAAAATTAATACATATATCAACCAAAAACAGTCTGCTGAATCAGCAGAAAGGAGGACATCATGGAATTGAAAGATTTTTGCAAAGGTTTAGAGCAGGAACTTACTGTATGGAAGGCGAAGCTTTTTGACATGCAGCGAAAAATTGATATACTGCAATCAATGCCTTAAATGAATTGGAGATACAGTCATGGAACTCAAGGAATACTTCGAAAATATAAACGGTCTCGGCGTGCTGTCAACGGCAGACAGTAATGGTATAGTGAATACAGCGGTCTATTCCAGACCCCATGTTATGGAAGACGGCACCCTGGCGTTTATCATGCGTGACCGATTGACGCATGAAAATATCCAGTCGAATCCCCATGCAGCCTATCTGTTCAAAGAAAACGGCACGGGATACAAAGGAAAAAGACTCTACCTAACCAAAATTCGAGAAGAGCAAGATTCCGAACGGATCGATTCTCTCAGCCGGCGGGGCCGTACTTCCGATCAAGATAAAAATGAATCCAGATTTTTGGTATATTTTAAGATAGAGAAAGAAAGGCCGCTGGTTGGTGATGCAGAATAGAACCTACAGGGGCTAAATCTCATTGGTTGAAAGGTGCCAATACGGGAATTTTATTGCCCGAAGGGTTGATCTGTTTTGCTTTTCGGCGTCCTCCGTCCCGGAGGTAGCGGAGCCTATCCTTCAGGGTCAGCGAAAAGCAAAAAAAAAGCTCTGCGCTCTCTGAGGCTCTGCGGTGAATAAGTTTTTATAAAGACTCCATTTAGGGGTGGTTATTGACTTGACAGGATTTAAGCGAAGTCCGGTTATGAAAACGAGGTGATTTCAATGAAAGAAGATAAACCGATACTGGTTGCGGGAGCTACCGGTTATGTGGGCGGACGGTTGATCCCGGCCCTGCTGGATGCAGGGTATCGGGTGCGCGCCATGGGAAGATCACTGGAGAAATTGGCCTGTCGGCCGTGGGGGCATCATCCAAAAGTGGAACTGGTCAAAGGAGATGTGCTTGATCTTGCATCTCTGAAAAAGGCGCTTACGGGGTGTGGGGCGGCATATTATCTGGTCCATTCCATGATCGCACAGAAACACAAGTTTGTTGAAGCCGACCGCACGGGAGCTCAACATATGGTATTGGCAGCGGAATCCACCGGTATCGAACGGATAATATATCTCGGGGGTCTTGCGGAAAAGAAAAAAGGCTCCTTGAGCAAGCACCTTCGTTCTCGAATTGAAGTGGCGGAAATTCTTCAGTCCTGCAAAGTGCCGGTTACCGATTTAAGGGCCCCGATGATTTTGGGATCCGGCAGCGCTTCCTTTGAGATATTACGGTACCTGGTGGAACGCCTTCCCGTGATGATCACACCGAGATGGGTGAGATCCTTGAACCAGCCGATTGCCATCCGAAACGTTATCCATTACCTGGTCGGTTGCCTCGAACACGATGAAACCATCGGCCAAACCTATGATATCGGGGGGCCGGAGGTCCTGACTTATCGGGATTTGCTGGATATTTATGCTCAGGAAGCAAAATTGCCAAAACGACGGGTCGTACCGGTTCCCGTTCTTACGCCCACCCTCAGTGCTTACTGGATACATCTGATCAGTCCGGTGCCCCATTCCATTGCATTACCCCTCACCGAAGGATTGTCAAGCAATGCCGTATGTTCAGACAAACGTATTCAATCGATTATTCCTCAAAAACTGCTCAGCCCCCGTGAGGCGATACGAATAGCCCTTGATAAAATCATCCACGAACAGGTGGATACCTGCTGGGCCGATGCCGGAGACATTATCACACCGGAATGGGCCCATTGTGGTGATGCGGACTGGGCCGGCGGCACCATTATGCAGTGCGGTTATCGGGTTCGTCTAAAAGCTGAACCGCAGGATGTCTGGCGACCCATCAGCAGGATCGGCGGTCATACGGGTTATTATTATGCCAATGGGTTATGGTGGCTGCGCGGTATTATGGATCGGTTGTTCGGGGGTGTTGGATTGCGCCGCGGCCGGCGTCACCCAACCGAACTGCGGGTTGGAGATGCCCTGGATTTCTGGCGGGTACTGGATGTCTCGGTCGAGGAGCGGCTGTTATTACTGGCTGAAATGATGGTTCCCGGCGAAGCCTTGCTTGAATTTAAAATCGAATCAATGGGAGCGCAATACACCGAATTGAAGATGCTGTCGCGTTTTTTACCCAAAGGGTTGTGGGGAATACTCTACTGGTATGTATTATATCCTTTTCATGAAAAGATTTTTTTTGGAATGCTCAATCGTATTGCCAGGACCATTGAAAAACCCATTGTATCAGGCCCTGAGCGTTTTACGCCAAGACTTCACGACTCGTGTGCATTGCCGTCATAAAAATAGGTTTCAGTAGAAATTATGGCCCGAAATACAAAAACACCTTTGTCACTTGAGAATCTGACCTGGGTCTTTTTTTTGGGGGGGGGTGAGGATGAGTAACCCTTTTAAATCTCAATAATGAAATATAACAGGCGATAAAATTGATGACCCAAAAAAGAAACAGATCCAACAACTGGCACCAACTTGATTTAGAAAAGGTGATGGAGACCCTTCAATCCTCAGGCAGGGGACTTGCCTCTGAGGAAGCCCGGCATCGGCTGGAGCGCTTCGGGCCCAACGAACTTGTCGAAAAAAAGCGCAAGCCGTTATGGATGATGTTCTTGGATCAGTTTAAGGATTTCATGATCCTGGTTCTGATTGCCGCCGCCGTGGTGGCCGGTGTCATCGGCGAACCTTTGGATTCCATCGCCATCGCAGTGATCGTGCTGCTAAATGCCGTGCTTGGATTTGTTCAGGAATACCGCGCCGAAAAGGCCATGGCCGCTCTGAAAAAGCTGGCAGCTCCTTCGGCCTCCGTCATTCGGGACGGGCGGCCGGAATCGATCCCTGCGGAACGGCTCGTTCCCGGAGATCTGGTTGTTCTGGAAGCCGGCAATGTAGTGCCTGCCGATGTTCGGCTGATCGAAACGGTTCAATTTCGAACCGAAGAGGCGGCTTTAACCGGCGAATCCGTGCCGGTGGAAAAGGACACCGGCGCGCTCCATGGAGCGGATCTGCCCATCGGCGACCGAAAGAACATGGCGTATAAGGGTACGTTAGTCACTTACGGCCGAGGTCGGGGACTGGTGACAGAGACCGGGATGCAGACGGAACTCGGCCGGATTGCAGCCCTGCTCCAGGACCAGGAGGAGGGTCGAACGCCGTTGCAGAAACGGCTGGCCTCTTTCGGGCAGAAGCTGGCCTGGGCCGTCCTGGCCGTTTGCGGGATCGTTTTTATCGCAGGTCTTCTTCGTGGAGAGCCCCCGCTTTTGATGCTGCTCACGGCCATCTCCCTTGCGGTGGCGGCCATTCCCGAAGCTCTGCCCGCTGTAATTACCATCTCACTGGCCCTGGGCGCCAAGAAGCTGGTCAAACAGCACGCATTGATCCGGAAACTGCCGGCCGTCGAGACCCTGGGCTCGGTTACTTATATCTGCTCAGACAAGACCGGAACCTTGACCCTGAACCGTATGACCGTGGAAAAGGTGTATGCCGACGGTCGCCTGCTCCGTTCCCAAGAACTGCCCCTATCCAGCGAGGAGGAGAGTGAGGATGTCCGTATCTCCCGCCGGAAGCCCCTCGGTTTGCTGCTTACGGCTCTGGCCCTTTCCAATGACGCCCGTCTGGATGCATCCGGCACCGCCATAGGCGATCCGACCGAAACCGCCCTGTTCAACCTGGCCATGGAAAGAGGATTCCTTCGGGAGAAACTCGATGTAAAATTTCCCCGGCTGGCTGAACTCCCTTTTGATTCGGACCGGAAGTTGATGACCACCTTCCATCCATGGGATAATGCACGAGTGGTGTCTTTTACCAAGGGGGCCGTAGAGGAAATACTGGAACGTTCGGAAAAGGTATTAACCCGTCGGGGGGAGGAGGAAATTGATCCTCCGAAAATCCTTGAGATTACCGAAAAGATCACGGGACAAGGCTTACGGGCGCTGGGTTTCGGTCTGAGAGTCTGGGAGGGTCTCCCGGATCGGTTGAACTCTGCCAAAGTCGAAACGCGGCTGATCCTGCTTGGTATTGTCGGGATGATGGACCCGCCTCGTCCGGAGGCGGCGGAGGCGGTGGCCATGTGTCGTTCGGCAGGTATCCGGCCGGTGATGATCACAGGAGACCATCCGTTGACGGCGAGGGTCATTGCCACACGAGTGGGCATCATCGATGGAAACGGGAACGCCGTTATAACCGGACGGGAGCTCGATCAGCTTTCTCTGACGGAATTCGAAAAACAGGTGGAAAACATACGGGTCTACGCCCGGGTCGCCCCGGAACAGAAGCTGAAAATCGTAGAGGCCCTGCAGGATAAGGAACAGTTCGTGGCCATGACGGGGGACGGGGTCAATGATGCCCCGGCCCTGAAACGGGCGGATATCGGGATTGCCATGGGCATTACCGGTACCGATGTGTCCAAGGAGGCCTCCCACATGATCCTCCTGGACGACAACTTCGCTACCATCGTCAAGACCGTCAGGGAAGGTCGGCGGATCTTCGATAATATCCGAAAGTTCATCAAATACACCATGACCAGCAATTCGGGCGAGATCTGGACGATTTTCCTGGCGCCCTTCCTGGGTCTGCCCATTCCCCTGTTACCGATCCACATCCTGTGGATCAACCTGGTAACCGACGGCGTTCCCGGTCTGGCGCTGGCCGCTGAGCCGGGAGAAAGAAACGTCATGAGCCGCCCTCCCCGACACCCGAAAGAAAGTATTTTCGCCAAGGGTCTCGGCGCCCATATCATCTGGGTGGGACTTCTCATGGGTGCGGTTTCTATCGCCACGCAGGCGTGGTTCATTAACAGCAGCCAGACCCACTGGCAAACCATGGTCTTTACCGTGCTCTGCCTGAGCCAGATGGGACATGTGCTGGCTATTCGATCGGAACGGGAGTCCTTTTTCAGGCAGGGGGCCTTATCCAATAAACCGCTCCTTGGGGCCGTCTTGCTGACCTTCGGCCTTCAGATGGCCACCATCTATGTGCCGTATTTGAACCCTATTTTTAAGACCGAACCGCTCTCTGCCAAGGAATTGATCATAACGATCCTGCTCTCAGCTGTTGTCTTCCTGGCGGTGGAGATAGAAAAGTCCTTTAAAAGGTTAAAATAGGGTTAAAAGAATAACCTTATAATCAGCTTGACTTTTTTCAACAATATTTTATAATATAAATAATCAATAAAGGTCCGTCCTTAATTGGCGGGCCAGTTTCTTTCTGAAGGAAAGACCTGTTCGTCAAAGTGGCAACCTGCAGTTTGGAACTATGAGAAATATTTGAAAGGAGGGTGTCACTATGGCCAATGGAATTGTAAAATGGTTTAACAGCGGCAAAGGCTATGGCTTCATTGAGCAGGAAAATGGTCCGGATGTGTTCGTTCATCATTCAGGAATCAATTCTTCCGGTTTCAAGACGCTTAATGAAGGCGATCGAGTAACCTTTGATATAGAGCAAGGTCAAAAAGGTCCTGCTGCAGTAAATGTCACTGTGGTTTAGCCGACAGTTTTAATTAGAAAAAAGGACACTTCCCAAAATATGAGGAAGTGTCCTTAATTTTTTTTGTGAGGGAGTTTTTTTCATGTTTTATGAACCTATATTTCAGCCGTCGAAAAGGATGAATTACACCTTCGATGCAAAAAGGCTCGCAGGCAGGATAACTGCCGTACAAGAGTGATTCGGTATGATATCCTGCCTTTCAGAAGTAACGATTCAGATTGGTATAGATTAAAACACGAAAGAAGGTGATGAAATGCAGAACGTGAAATGGGAAGTTAAAGACGACAAACTGATTATTGAGATTGATTTGACAAAGGACTTCGGGCCCTCTAAATCCGGCAAAACGATAACCATTGCCAGTACGCGGGGAAACCAAAAGATTGAGGGCACCGATGCTGTAATCGGTTTGAACGTTTACAAATATCCGGAAAGCGGATAACATCCACAATTCATCAAGTAAATTTAAAAATAGGGGATTGACCTCCCAGCATCCCCTATCCAGCATTCCCCCGAACAATCCCTATTTCCCCTTCACAGGTTGATTTTGTTATAAAAACTCCCCATTGCGGGAGTCAGAATGTTCCGGCTCTGCCTGAGGGAAGGTTGTGCCGGTTAGCCTGTAGTTTAATACCGGCCAACCCCCGCGATACGGGATCTTTGATTGGCCAGGATTCTTTACTAAATCCCCCTAAGCTTGGCTTGTATCAACGCAGGATAAATGAAAATCCAACATTCATGGGATGTCAGGTTTTTAGGTTGGCTGATATCCCGGGAGTCTTCCAAGCCATCTCAAGTCAACCTATTGACATATACTCTTTAAATTTATATTGGTTTTAAGTTATTAAGAAAATAAATTTTCCATCATGCTGTATTTGTTTCACAGCACCTGAAATTCAATTTTTAGATGCTGTTCTGAACAAAAACACAAAGCATTGCACACATTGCTGCTTGCCACCATGCCCATTTTAGGTTTCAAAGGAGCATAGAGACTTCAATTATTAATGAATCCTGCATAGACAGGTAAACGGATGCCACAAGGCAAAACACCCCGCGAAGGTCGGAAGATTTAAAAACCCTTTCCATAACCATGCCCGGTATCGGGATTTGCCAGGGATATCTTTAATGATCAGTTATCTGTGATAAGTTTATCCGTAATCATATGAACGTTCCATACGACCATTTTAAAACCGTACGGAAAACCCATTTGTTTGGTGAGGACTAATCATGGAGCACCATATTGCTATTATCGGTGCCGGCCCCCGGGGCACCTATTGCTTGCGCAGAATAACCTTGTACCTGAAAAAACATCCGCTTGGTCACCCGGTTCATGTTCATATTATTGAAAAATCGGGTAATTTTGGCGGCGGTGGCATTCATTCCGTTACTCAGCCGGACTATCTTTTGTTAAATACCATCGGCAGTCAGATCACGGCTTTTGGTGATGACGACGACGAAGCGCGAGCGCATGAAGCCAGAAAAACGCTTCACGGATATCTGGTGGATCAGGGAATTTCCATCGGTCCCAATGACTATCCTTCACGGGCTCAGCACGGGAGATATCTTGCCGACATGATGGACTGGACCGAAGCGCATCTTCCACCGGGTGTTTTGGTTCATCGCCACAGTGCCAAGGCAATTGACATCGAATCCGGCCCCATCACCGACCAGCAGATTGTTCTGGATAACGGCACCTCCATTCCTGCCGATGAGATAATACTGCTGACAGGGCATGGTAAAAACCGGGTTATACCCGGTTCGGGACCTGCAGCCTGGATGTCTTTTTCAGAGAACCAGCGAAACAAGGGACATCGGACAAGTTACGTTCACCTTGTTTATCCTATAGACGAAAAGACCCGGCATGTTGAACCCGGAGATTCCGTTTATGTTATCGGCATGGGTTTGACGGCCATAGATGTTGTCAAAACCTTTACCATCGGCAGAGGCGGCAAATTTAAAAACGGTGGATATATCCCGAGCGGCAAGGAGCCGTTCCTCATTTTGGGGTCACGACTGGGACTTCCTTACTCGGCCAGGGCACACAATCAAAAAACCGATCAGTACAAAGGTAAAATACTCACGCCCGAAACGGTTTTAAAACTCAAAGCGCAGAAGGCCAAAGTCGATTTTGAAAAAGACCTGATGCCGCTCATCATACTTGAAATGGGTTGTGTCTATTACACGACGTTAATGGGAAAACAGATGGGTGATCAATTCCTGAAATGCGCTTCTGATGAAGAGCGCAGACGATTGATTGCCGAAAATGTTGCCCCGGAAGATTGGTTCTCGTGGGAAGATCTTGAAAATCCGTTCAGGAAAATCCAATCACAAACACCGACCGGTCACCCCTGGTTTCCTTCGATGGAGGAATATACCCGTTACGTGATGGAGTATATTCGGCATGACATAAAAGAAGCGGAAAAAGGCAACCTTGCCAGCCCCTTGAAGACGGCCGTGGATTCCGTTTTGCGCGATTTGCGTGATACATTGAGGCTGGTTGTTGATCGCGGTGGGCTGACGGCCAGCTCTCACCGTTACCTTGATAACGTATTTAACCGTGTCAATAATCGTATTGCCGTCGGCCCTCCCGTGTCGAGCACGCGGGAATTGTTGATACTGGCGGAAATGGGGATTGTTTCCTTTTCCGGACCGAATCCGAAATTAAGCATAAATGAGGATACCGGCAAGTTTTTCATAGAGAGTGATCAAGTACCGGGGTCATCCCGTTCCGTTGAGCATGTGCTCAACGGCAGAATCCACAGTGTGGATAATAAAAACGACAGCTCACCGTTGATTCAGAACCTGTTCAGGCGGGGAATGATACGAACCTTTGTCAACCAGGATGATACCGGCGTTTACGAACTCGGTGGTCTGGATGTGAGCGATGATTTTAACATTATCGGCAGCAACGGTCGACCGCAACCCCATGTGTGTGCGCTTGGAATTCCGGTTGAGGGTAAATTCTGGTTCACCGCCGCAGATGCCCGTCCGGATGTAAACTCTAATTCCATTGCCCAGTTGAGCAAATGGGTCGAAACCGCGGTATATCGGCTAAAAATCAAAGAAAGCGCTAAACCATGACCGGGTTTGACCCCTCTTGTGGACGACTCCGGCATGATCAACCAATGGGTCCAAGTGACCCCCGAGATATGTTGTAGCGCATGAACGGTCGAAACAGCAACCAACCGGACGGTGATTTTATGGGTTTTTCAGGACATTTCATTACTTTTGAAGAAACAGAGATTTCAGCAGTAAGTTGCCGACAAATTGAAATGATAATTTTATTTGATCTTGAAAAACCTGGTCCTCCTCCGCCTGGGGCGGGATCTAAGATAGGCCGGGATTTTTACTTGCATAGGGCATCATATGCTGCCCGAAACGTATCAATGGAGTGACACTGAATGACCCTGTTTTTACTCATATACTTGAGCATTTACGGCGGCGTACACCTGTATGCTTTTTTGAAACTGAAGAGAGGTTATGCCCTGGGGATCCCTGCATACTTAATCCTTGCGATATTCATGATCCTGATGGTGGTTGCACCTATTGTCGTACGCATTTCTGAACGCCACGGGTATGAAGTTTTAGCACGAGGTTTGGCCTACATCGGGTACACGTGGATGGGGCTTCTTTTTATCTTTATCTCAGTTTCCTTTTTCTTTGACATCTACAGGCTGCTCCATTTCCTGGCAAGGATGTTGACCCGGAGCCCTCTCGAGGATTTTACGCTTTCCCTCAGGAATTTCTGTACACTCGCGATTTTATGCTCTCTTGCCGTAGTAATCTACGGCTATTTCGAGGCGCTTCATATCCGGACAGAACATGTGACCGTGAACACATGCAAAATACCCGAAAAAATCGGTCGATTTCGAGTTGTGCAGATATCCGACATCCATCTCGGCCTTATCGTCGGGAAATCCCGGCTTGAGCGGATTCTTCGGAAGGTCAAGGATGCCCGACCGGACATTCTGGTATCAACGGGTGATCTCGTGGATGGCCAGTTGGATGATTTGGAGATGCTGACGGATATGTTTCAGAACATACCCGCACCGTATGGGAAATTTGCGATTACCGGTAATCATGAATTTTATGCAGGCCTTGATCGTGCCCTGGCATTTACCGAAAAAGCGGGTTTTACCATTCTCAGGGGAGAAGGACTAACCGTATCCGATCTTCTCAATGTCGCGGGTGTAGACGACCCTGCCGGGAAACGCTATGCCCCGGACCGCGCAGCATCTGAAAAGGCGCTGCTGGACAAAATGCCCAGGGAAAAATTCACCCTCTTTTTAAAGCACCAGCCGGTAATCAGCAGTGAGTCGCTTGGCAGGTTTGACCTCCAGCTTTCAGGTCACACCCACAAGGGACAGATCTTTCCCTTTAATCTGGTTACAAAGCTTTTCTACCGGATGCATACCGGCCTATCAAAGGTCAATGGTAATACGCTTCTCTATGTCAGCAGGGGGACAGGGACATGGGGGCCGCCGGTTCGATTTTTATCGCCACCTGAGGTTACAGTCATCGACATAACATACAAGAGAAAAAAACAACATGGTTGACGACCTATCCTCCTTATCATCATTTGAAAAATCGATAGTCCATAAAAGCGACTTATCCCGCCTCCCATTGAAGATTCAGGAAAAGATATTATATTGTTATATAAAACCATCCTTGTCGTGATTGATGAAGTCGTGAGACTCCCGGTCATTCGGTAATTTGCTTTTGCATTTCACCGAATATGGAATCATATTGTGAAGTGTCGGAACAGGAGGAACCAATGAAGAAAAAAAACGACAACTCGTCTATTGAGGCGTATTTGAAAAAACGGTCTGATATGAACGACAAAGAATTAGAAAAAAAGATCAAGAACATGACGGATGAAGATTTGATAAGAGTATTTTTGGCCATGTTAAGGGAAGACAAAAACAGGGCCGCCTATTTGTTTCAATTCATAAAAGAGGTCGTCAACAGCTCCGCTGCAATGGGACGCGAAGGCTATCAGCCCATCGCCATGTTTACCCTGTATGCCCGTGAATCGGAAGGGGTGACGGAGTTTAAATTCCGCCCTGCAAGGACGGGGAGTGAAGACGTGTATCGAAATTTGAAATTAAAGCGATTGTTCGAGCTTGTTAACGACGCATGGGTTCAGCATGGAAATGAGGTGTTTGGGGGTATTGACGAAAAGACCCGGGTGGACATGTCGGCCCTCGATGCATGGGCAAAGGCAGTTGAAGATTAGAAAGAAAATCTACTATGGGACATTCATGCAGAGCTTGCTTAAAATTCACCTAAAGTCTATGACCTTTCAACCCGTGTTATCTCCGATTAAATCACAGCTTCACCCAACCTTGTAATAAGAAATGTTACGGAAATGACGCATTACAGCCCGTCTAACAGGGATACGCCTTAATCGAATTTCGACCTTTTCGTTCGGATAATTTTTCACCGCCGGGATCAGGAAAGAAAATACGTGTGGGTCGGACAAAGAACATGAGGTCGTGCTGCCGAACTGCGGGTTGTGGTACAGCGGCTTCGGTTCAGACGCTTGAGTTTGTGGGAATCAAATAAACAAATTTGCTTTTTGCTGATCGAATGTACCACAGACCAGTGATCCCACATGGGGCCGCTCAGAGAGATCAGAATCGCGCGTCTGTGCCCTTTATCGAGAAAAGACATCATTTTGCGCCAAAATTGATCCAAGGATGTTTCCGGACGATGTTTAAACGGCATGCTCCGGTAACGGATCTTGTCATCGACAACATCCCGCAAAATTCCTCCGATGGTTATCAGGTCGACACCTTCGATTAAAACTCGACTCAGGTCCTTGGTTTTTTCCAGGTGGGCCAGGATTTGCCGGAAGAGTTCCCTGGAATCTTTTTCGTCGATATCGCAAATGATCCGCGCTGCGTTAACGATGGTGTATACGGCGCATAAGCCATCCAATGCACCTTGTAAATAGGGTTTCATCTTTCTCTCACTCAGTATCTTTTTTGGGGGCAATTTGCTTAGTTTGCCTGGCAGCCGTAAATCGGGTGGCGCTGTGCAGCGAAGTTGACTAACCGGCTGCACAGAATGCCGTAGGTCAATCCGGCTGCTTCGGCAGCATATACCAGACTGGTGTCCGGGCTGATATCCGCGTTGGGATTAATGTCCAGCACGTAAAAAATGCCGTTTCGGAGACGTAGGTCGATGCGGGCGTAATCCCGGCAGCCCATATTCTGATAGGCTCGCATGGATATTTGCTTTAACTTTAGATTTTCATGTTCATCCAGTGCGGCCGGAATGCGTATCTCGATGTTTTCATAATGGAGAGACCCGGGGGTAAACTTAGAGTCAAACGTGCAAAGACGGTCTCGCAGGTTGTTGAAGGCGCTAAAATCCATTTCTGCCGGCGGAAGCATCTCTATGAGTCCATTGCCCCAGATCGTGACGTGAAATTCACGACCGTCGATAAAGTCTTCCACCAGGGCCGGCTGCTGGTATTTGTCCTGTACGAAGGCAACTCGTTTCATGAGTTCCGCGGGATTCAGTACGACGGAATCAGTGGTGATTCCGTTACTGCAATGCTCAAAGGCTGGTTTAACTATAGCGGGGAAACAGTCCCACTCAGGCGACTGCGGGCCTGAGAGTATCTGCCAGCAGGGTGTGGCAATATGGTTTTCATCCAACAGCGTTTTTACTGCGGCCTTGTTCCAGCTGATCGATAAAACCTCCGCGGTTGATCCGGTATAGGAGAATTTCATCTTTTCCAACAGTTGGGCGACCGTTGCGTCGCTTCGAGGAACACCGGGCAGTTCTTCGCACCAGTTTAAGACGATGTGGTCTTCCGGTTGGAACCTTTTCAAAATTCCAGTCAGATTTGTACTTTGCACCGGAACATCGACAACAGGATGACCTTCCTGCCTCAAAGCGGACTTCATTCTGTTGACTGACTCGACGGCAGAAGCTATTTCCTCCGTCCCCCAGGATGCGTCAATGTTGTGCAGCAGCAATACGGGTAAGTCGGTCCGTCTCTTTTTTGATTCCATACCTTTGAAATTCCTTTGTAACCAGCATGTTGCGTAATATTTTTTGAAAATATGTGGCGATGAACCGGCGTTATCGAAACTTACTTCAATGAAACCTATTATTTTCCTATGAGAATGTATCTTGTATGTCAAGGAAAAAGTAGCTCAACATATTGTGCTTTCCCCTAAGGCCGGATTTCAACTTTATCTTTTAGGTATGATTTTACCGTCTGGATAGAGACCATCGCGTATGCTCTCCCTTTCAAATAAGTTGCCACTTTGTAACAGATAAACCTTTACAATTGACATTCAGACAAACAATTGAGATAAAACACTTATAATTACAACCTAATATATGAATCCTGCAATTTTTTATGGGTGAAAAGATGGAAAAAATATTCGATGGTAAAAAAAAGGTGAAATTGGGCACTGAAAAGAATCCCGCCATTGTTAATGTCAAAACAAAAAAAAGAATGGAAGAGGTCGCAAAGATATTTGAAAAAAATGGCTGGAAATATACAATTGAAATAGACCGGGATAAACCGGAGGATATTACCGATTTAGAAATATTATTGAATTGGCCGAAACCTAAAGAAACCGAAAATAAAGTTGGACGCAACGATCCCTGTTCGTGTGGAAGCGGGAAAAAGTATAAAAAATGCTGCGGCAAATAAGAGCATAAATATTTTGTACCCACCTTATTTTTTTAAATTCTGACACTGTTTGCGTAACATTACGTTTTTGCACGTTTAAATGTGTATTTACAAATTATTTTAAAAAAAACAAATAATTAGCTTGCTTTCTCTTTATATAAAGATTATTATGTATTCAATCAATCAAGTCCTGCTTAACCTGCGGGATGGTTTCGTTCTGAAGGCACAATCCATTTGTCAAAGTGGTATCCTCCAGTTTGCGACGTTGAAAATATTTATGAAAGGAGGATGTTATCATGACCAATGGAACTGTTAAGTGGTTTAACGACCAAAAAGGGTTCGGATTCATTGAGCGGGAAGACGGACAGGATGTGTTTGTTCATCATTCTGCAATCAATGCAGCCGGTTTTAAATCCCTCAATGAAGGTGATCGAGTTTCCTTTGAGATAGAGCAAGGACAAAAAGGCCCTGCCGCTGCAAATGTCACTGTGATTTAACCTTATGTTCTGAATAAAAAGGGCATTCCTTCGTATAGAGAGGAGTGCCCTTTTGTTTCTTTTGAATAGTCCTGTTTGTAATTACAAGATCTTAAACCCAAAAAAATCCTGGCCAAATTCCTTTTCTTTTCACCACTATCAAGAATAACGGCCTCTGAAGTGACAGTATGGCGAAATCACATGATTCAATTAAAAAGCGTAATAAAGAATTAGCAAGGAAAGAAAAGAAAAATCTAAAAAGACAACGCAAAATAGATAAAAAGGATATAAAAGCCGAAAAGAATCCGGATCCGGGTAATCATAGTTTGGCCGAAAATAAAAATTAACCTGCCATTTTTATTTGTGAGTGGCTGGGGAGAGGATTATAGAAAGAACAGGGCCGGGATTCCACTCTGAGCAGGCGGTCTTGAAGCCTTGATATGTATTCTACTGAAGTTTTTCAGTAGTCGATCATAAGTAGGGGGTTTTATGCTATATATAGGAAATTTTTATTATGTTTCGAATCAGGAAGAAGAATTGGATCAGAATAGAAGGCATGGCGAATTTAACCTGATGATTGAGGCAGACACCACTGAAGTCGCTGTAAATTTGTTCAAATCACGTATCTTGGCTCTGCAAAAATCGAGGGATTTTTTTGGGGGAGATTGTTCAATTTTTTTCACTCATCTGCAGGAATTTGAGGGATTACCCAGAACAGAAGCTTTAGTATTAAACTATAAATCATATGCCGGAGATCCTTTTATGCCTTTTATTGGCTGTATTATTCCGTCTGATCAGGTTGATGCTTGCAAAATCCATAATTGGCAAAACAGCACGCCGGAAATAGATGGACAAAATCAGAGGGTTTTTTTGGAATTTAAATCATCATCAACAGGTGATTAAAGCAAATCCTGAATGACTCAAATCGAATTTTGACCGGCCTGCTCCCCGGAAGCCCCGCCCTTTAGGGCAGGGAAGGCTTCACTCGATTGTTGTTTCAAAAAGGAGAATTTGAACCATGAAACTCAGATTATTACAGGATCGAATAGAAACTAAAATGGAGGTTAAGACAAGATGGCTAAACAAATAAAATATGACATGAAAGCCCGTGAAGCGATGCTGAACGGGGTAAGAACTCTTTCTGATGCGGTTGTTGTTACCCTGGGTCCCAAAGGAAGAAATGTCGTTCTAGACAAATCCTGGGGATCGCCGAAGGTTACCAAAGACGGCGTCTCAGTGGCCAAAGAAATCGAATTGGAAGACAAATTCGAAAACATGGGCGCCCAGATGGTAAAGGAAGTCGCCAGCAAAACAAGTGACATGGCCGGTGATGGGACAACCACTGCAACGCTTTTGACCAGATCTATTTATGAAGAGGGGCAGAAGCTGGTGGCGGCCGGCCATAATCCAATGGCCATTAAACGGGGGATTGATGCCGCGGTCGGCGTCGTTGTGAAAGAACTTCAACATTTGAGCAAACCCACCCAGGACCAGCGCGAAATTGCCCAGGTCGGCACCATTTCGGCGAACAATGATGAAACCATCGGCAAAATCATTGCCGATGCCATGAACAAAGTCGGTAAAGAAGGGGTCATCACCGTTGAAGAAGCCAAAAGCATGGAAACAACACTTGAAGTTGTTGAGGGTATGCAGTTTGATCGAGGATACCTGTCGCCGTATTTTGTGACCAATGCCGAAAAAATGGTCGCGTCTTTGGAAGATGCCTACATTCTGATCAATGAGAAAAAGATCAGCAACATGAAGGATCTTTTGCCCATCCTTGAACAAGTCGCCAAAATGGGCCGGCCTTTATTGATCATTGCCGAAGATCTGGAAGGTGAAGCATTGGCCACCCTGGTGGTCAACAAATTGAGAGGCACCCTGCAGGTGGCCGCGGTCAAGGCGCCGGGTTTCGGCGACAGACGAAAAGCGATACTGGAAGACATTGCCGTTTTAGCCGGCGGTCAGGTGGTCTCCGAGGATTTAGGGGTCAAATTGGAAAATGTAACGGTTTCGGACCTCGGCAGGGCCAAACGGATCACCATCGATAAAGACAACACCACCATCGTTGACGGCGCCGGTTCGCGCTCGGCCATCGAGGGCCGGGTGAAGCAGATTCGCGCCCAAATTGAAGAAACCACCTCGGACTACGATCGTGAAAAACTTCAGGAACGGTTGGCCAAACTGATCGGCGGGGTGGCGGTGATCAACGTGGGCGCAGCCACAGAGACAGAAATGAAGGAGAAAAAAGCCCGGGTAGAAAATGCCCTCAACGCTACCCGAGCGGCTGTAGAGGAAGGGATCGTGCCGGGCGGAGGTGTGGCGCTGCTTCGCTGTTTGGCCGCGCTGGAAGAAATGAAAATCAAAGCCGATCAAAAGCTGGGGGTTAAAGTCGTCATGCGCGCTCTGGAGGAACCACTTCGTCAGATTGCCAACAATGCCGGTGCTGAAGGTTCTGTCGTCATCGATAAGGTCAAAAACGGCGAGGGAGCTTTTGGTTACAATGCAGAAACGGACACCTATGAAGATCTGATGAAAGCCGGTATAATGGATCCGACCAAAGTGGTCCGGCTCGCATTGCAAAATGCAGCAAGTGTGGCTTCATTGATGCTGACCACCCAGGCCATGATTGCAGAAAAACCCGAAGAAAAAAAGGAGATGCATCCGGGAGCTCAAGGAATGGGGGGCGGAATGGGCGGAATGATGTAAACCTCCGTCATTCCATCAGGAAATTCGACACATGAAGAAACACCAGAGAGAAGCGATTCTAATATCGTTTTTTAATGAAAAGGAAAAATATAAAAAACTCGCAGAATATATGGTTCAGCTGATTCAGGATGATCCTTCGTCACCGAAAGAAAGCCTGCATACAATTATATATCGCATTAAAGATGAGTTAAGACTTATCGAGAAAATTAATAGGCTGAATAAAGAACTTGAGGCTGGCAAACCGTCAATTACGAAAAAAAACTATCAGGCAAGAGTCTGCGATCTATTGGGCGTCAGGATAATTTGTCTGCGCCTTTCAGACGTCGAAAAAGTCGAGTCATATCTTAAGCTTTTGGCTGAAGAGAACATCTTGAGTTTTGTAAAAGGCCCCGATCGAAAAAGATCCTTCATTCTGCCGGCTAACCCTGGAGACCCGATACCAGATGACATAGGTCTGAGATATAGCGGATACTCATCTATTCATTACCAGATAGAATTGGGCGAAAATTCAGATGCCCCAACAGGATTGAAGGGTCTACTATTCGAGTTGCAATTGAGGACGATTCTTGAGGAGGCCTGGAGCGAGATTGATCATAAATATAGATATGTTCGCAGTAGAATCGGCGTAAATCTCCCCGAGCATATTCATACGGGCTTTTATAATTTGAGCGCCTACCTCCAAGTTGCCGCGCTTCAGGCTGAGTATTTATGTCGTCTGGCTGAAACGCACAGTCTGAAAAAAATCTCCAAAGTCAAAGGAATAGCTCGGATTGCCTTGAGTGATGAGTTTTCTTCAACTGACATGGAAAAGGATGAGGCTTCCCGGAAATTATCATCATCAGAGATTGAGAAGCGCCTGAAAAAGATTTTAAAGTTTAAGGTTACGCCCAGAACGCTAATTTATATCGAAAAACGTCTCGAAGACGTCGATGTTGAGGAAAAACCTCACAAAACACTTCAGAAATTACTCACCCCCGATCGGCTACTGGAATTTAGAACCATTTTTCAGGAAATTCTTAATATTGGACCTTTTGTGAATGCCAGGGAGAGGAACATTGATGTCATAAATGCTTTAAATTTTGGCATCTTCTACGAACTCCAAGGCAAAAGAGTCGCACAAGAAGGATTGAGAGCCGTTTTAAGATGGAGAAAAGATCGTTCAATTTGTTAGCATTCGATTCCAGACCTTAACCCTCCTTAACATCTTTTAAAACTCAACAAAATTCCTTATTGATCGTTTCAATTACACCTTGTATGATTCGTAAACCAATCAAGGAATATGATACGGTTGGGCAGCTCCCGCACCATCAAAGTCGATTCACGGATTATTGCCGCCACCAACCGCAATCTGGAAGAGGAAGTCCGCAAGGGCCGTTTCCGTGACGACCTCTGGTACCGGTTAAATATTTTTCCGATTACCATGCCGCCGCTCCGGGATCGCATGGAAGACATACCGCTTCTTGTGGATTTTTACGTCAAAAAAATGTCCAAGCGAATGGGCAAGACCATCGAAATCATTCCGGCGATCGTCATGAATGCCTTACAAAATTATCACTGGCCTGGAAATGTTCGTGAGTTGGAAAACGTCCTTGAGCGTGCGGTAATCAACTCGTCGGGTCCCAAGTTGCGTTTGGTTGATGAACTCAAGGAGCCGTTCAAGGATTTAAGTACAAGCCAAAAAACTTTGGAAGCGGTTGAGCGAGACCATATTGTTCGGGTGCTTGAGCAGACCCAGTGGAAAGTCAGCGGAAAAAACAGTGCGGCTGAAATCCTTGGTCTCAACCGCAGTACCTTGCGGGCTCGTATGCGTAAATTTGACATTCGAAAACCATAAATTCTCATCCCAATTTCAACCTGCCCTTATCATTTGCCACCCAAAACATCAATGAGGCCTTAAAAAAGGGTCATATATGACCACTTGGGCAAATATGACCCTTTTTATATGGCTGTTAATAACTGCCCCGAAGGTGCTGTTTAAACTAATTATTCTTATAAATCAAAATGATGGGTGATGTGACGCCGAGTGTCAGAAGCCTGGCACAAAAATTGAAGTTAATTGAAGTTATAAAAAGCAGTGATAAATGAATTGCCTGGAAAAAGTATTCCGGGAGCTACAAAAGAAAATACAACAAATAAAGGGAGGAAATTACCATGAGTACGTTAACAATAATCATTCTAATCGTAGTGTTGCTTTTAGTGTTCGGCGGGGGAGGCGGTTACTATTGGAGAAGACGACGGTAGGTGTTGTTTCTCATATCTTGACGATTTACCCTAACGTTGCAAAAGTCGGAGGGCTACAGAGCCAAGGCGTCGAGGGTGAAGCCATAGTAAACCTACTGGGACCCTTGGCAAAGCTGGATATGGAGTCTTCTGGCCTTCCCGGAGTTAAAAGCGTGGACAACAAGCTGGAAGTAATAGGTGAAGCTCCAACAGAAATGTCTTAACGAACATACAACCAAAATTTGTTAGACAAACCTGACAGAAAAAGAGGTTATCATGAACACCATTGACTATGGCAATATTTTGAAGACGAAATGGAACGTATGGAAGGCTAAAATGTATGACCTTTCACGAAAGGGCGCAAGCTGCGAACTTAAAGAAAGCGGAAAAGTTTTGCGCAATATCCAAGACCTGAAAATGCCCATCATTGAAAAGTCATCTCGTATCGAACAGATGAAAAATGAACGCCGCACTGAGTTTACTCCACAAGGGGAAAATATCGACAATGGCTTTGTCGATATGCGCGGCAAATATGTGCAGCGGACCCAGCTTTCCTGGACAGGGCTTTACGGTAAACAACCGTGGCCGAGGGAGCGAAAGGTGTGGGAGAAGGTTTGAAGAAACCGCGACCGGGGGCCGAAACAACGGAGGTAAATCGCAGGCTGACCGGGAAGCCCGGCCCCTGGAATGGCGACAAGGGGGCTGGCTGCGGCACAGCGCTGGAGAGTAGCCCGTACGTAAGAGGGAAGCGGTGCTTCGGCTATTTTCGCGGCGAATCGGTGGAAACTATTTCACTGAAACTAGGGATATCCAGTCATAGTTTCAGTGACATGTTTTTAAACTCTGAAACGATTGTTCATAGGAGGTCTCAGGTTGCCTCGGCTATAGGATGTGAAATCGATGCAAAACGGCCTTGTTCGTTAGGGGTACCGGACAGGAGGTGGTGCATTGCAGTTTGCACCTTCAGGGGAAACCTCGCCCCGCAAGGCAAAGGCGGGGGCGAGAAGCCGTCAGGAAAAATCACGAAAGTAATCGACGAGGAGTTCGGCTCCTTCGATCGGTTCAAAAAAGTATTTTCTCAGGCGGCCGCAAGCGCCGAGGGCTCGGGTTGGGCAGCACTCACGTTCTGTAAGAAGACGAACAGGCCCATCATCATGCAGGTCGAAAAACACAACACGAACGTCTACCCGATGTTCAGGATTTTGATGGTTTTGGATGTCTGGGAGCACGCGTATTACCTTGACTACAAGAACGACAGGGGCAAGTTCGTCGAGGCGTTCTGGAACATAGTGAACTGGACTGAGGTAAACAAGAGGCTTGAGGATCTTCTGAAGAGTTAATCAACAGTCTTCGAGGTTCTATGGTTTTTTGGAAAAACAATGATTGTCGCATCAGGGATACGAGCAGGACTGGGGTTTTTCTTGGGTGCAAGCACTTGGCACTCGCGTACCGGCCGGTTTGCCCAACCCGTGTTCCATGTGTTAACGGACATAGCTCTGGAGTTTTTTCGTTAAGCTGTTCTTTTACCGGAAAAAGCAATCCAAAAAATTAGCAAAAATTCCAAACCTCAAAGAAATGGAGGATCTCTATGCGTAACAATGAAAAAGGGAAGGTGGGGTGGATTTTACTTTGGGCATTGGGAATCCCGATCCCAATCTTATTGGTGCTGTTCGTCCTTCGTGGATGCACCTGAGGCGGGTATGTTGGAAAAATACTCGCTGACACGGTCAATGCCATTGGCTCCTATCTTCTTATTCCGGCAAGCAACTTGGAATTAGCGTTGAATAGTTACGTTGGGTGTGACATTCAATCAAAAAAGGCAATTCATCATGAAAAAAATCGGAATTATTATAGGCGCAGGGGTCCTTTTGGTCATTATGATCTTCGGATGGTGGGTCTTCAGTCGCCCTGAACGCGGTACAACCGGGTCAGTCAGCACGAAATTTCGCTGGCTCGGGACCAACGACAAAATTGTGATCGACGGCTTCGACGACCCCAAAGTCCAGGGAGTCGCCTGTCATATATCCCGTGCGCAGACGGGTGGGGTAAAAGGCGAATA
>ENA-OSEO01002468-OSEO01002468.1-sediment-metagenome-genome-assembly--contig:-NODE-2468-length-25998-cov-5.029358_pt1 | contig 25998 bp, 16 predicted proteins | sample MGYA00237883_ERZ534232 | MGnify/ENA metagenome assembly ERZ534232
GAACGAGAGCTGGATGGGAAGTGCGCAACGGAGGGCAGTCTTCTCGACGAGATCGGGCGTCTGGAGGCGGACCGGATAGCGCGGGGGGATCAGATCGCGCTTCTTCGGGATCGGCTGGAGTCGGCGGCGGGGGAGAGCGAGGCCCGGTTGGATCAGATCACCGTATTGAACGCCCGTGTGAAGGAACTCGAACGGGAGTTGAACGGGAAGTGCGCGACGGAGTGCAGTCTTAGTGAAGAAATAGGGCATCCTGCCGACGGAGATCATTTAGAGGGAGACACTGATGCGGTGCCCGGCCGTAAAAAGGCCTTTTGTCGATAACCTCTTGTCATAGGGATACATGTTTAAGAGTTTTTACTATTTCATCCGGCTGTTAGTCCTTCAGCGGAACATGATCTGGTCGATGGCGAAGCGCGAGATCGCGCGGCAGTATATGGGATCCTTGCTGGGCTTTATCTGGACCTTCGTCAATCCTGTGATTCTCGTCGTGGTTTTCTGGGTGATTTTCAGTTTGGGTTTCAGGGTCCAGCCGGCTGAAAATGTCCCGTTCGTCGTATGGTTGACATGCGGCATGGCCGCGTGGTTCGTGTTTGCCGACATGGTGAATGGCTCGGTCGGGGTTGTTGTATCCAATGCCAACCTGATCAAGAAGACCCTCCTGCACTCGCAGATCCTCCCCATCGTCAAGGTGGTGGCATCCCTGATTACCCATTTCATTTTCCTCAGTGTGCTGATCCTCCTGATTCTGTTTCATCGGATGCCTGTCAATCTTTATTACCTGCAGTTTCTGTATTACCTTTTCGCCATGACGACGCTGGCGCTCGGCATCGGGTGGATCGGCGCCTCTCTGAATGTCTTTATCAGAGACATATCCCATGTGGTCAATGTTTTCATCCAGGTGGGTTTCTGGGCGACACCGATCTTCTGGAATTTGGAAATGATGCCCCCTGAGATCCATGGATATCTTGAACTGAATCCGATGTTCTACATCGTTCAGGGCTATCGCGATTCCTTTCTCTATTTTGTCCCTTTTTGGGAGCGGCCTTATGAAACGCTTTATTTCTGGGCTGTCGCCGGATCGCTCTTCGTCTTCGGAGCGCTGGTGTTCAAACGGCTGAAACCCCATTTTGCCGATGTCCTTTGAGAGCGATGCGGGGCTGCGACCGATGAACATGGATAAGCAACCGGTGATCGATGTCAGGGGGTTGACCAAGACCTACAGGCTTTACAACAGCCCCCTCGACCGTGTAAAGGAGGTCTTTCACCCTCGGCGCAAACGGTATCATCGACCGTTCGACGCCCTGCGCGATGTTTCTTTCGCCGTCTACGCAGGTGAAACCGTCGGGATCGTCGGCCGCAACGGTAGCGGCAAATCGACGCTGCTTCAGCTCATCTGCGGGATCCTCGAGCCGTCGAGCGGGGCCGTGTCCGTATCTGGGCGGGTGTCGGCGCTGCTCGAGCTCGGCGCCGGCTTCAATCCGGATTTTACAGGCCGGCAGAACGTCTATTTGAACGGTGCCATCCTGGGGCTGAGCAGTGACGAGATGACGCAACGATTGGATGACATCGCCGCGTTCGCCGATATCGGTGACTTCCTCGACCAGCCTGTACGAACCTATTCGAGCGGTATGTTCATCCGCCTGGCCTTCTCCGTCGCGATCAACGTGGACCCTCAGATCTTGATCGTCGACGAAGCCCTGTCGGTGGGGGACGAGATCTTTCAGAGGAAGTGCCACGCGCGCCTGCAGGAGTTCAGGAAGGCCGGGAAGACGATTGTTTTCGTGTCCCACTCGGCACAGACCGTGGTGGAAATATGCAACCGGGCGCTTTTGCTCGATCAGGGGGAGCTCATTCTCGAAGGGACGCCCAAAAACGTGGTTTCGAAGTATCACAAACTCATCTTTGCGCCGCCCGACAGGGTGGAAGCGGTGAGAGACCTAATCAGGACCGGAGCCGGAGGCGCCTTCTCGAGGGCTGTTCCTCCTGAGCGGACCGGCGGAGCAGCGGCGGGCGATTCGGACGGGATGAAGGCCTTTTACGACCCGAATCTGATTCCGAGAAGCACCCTCTACTATGAATCCAGGGGTGCGGAGATCGCCGATGTGCATGTCACCACCCTGGACGGCGAACGCGTCAATGTCCTGGTGCCCAGGCAGGACTATATCTATACCTACCGGGTGACATTTCAAACGGATACGTTCAATGTGCGGTTCGGTTCGATGATCAAGACCGTGAGCGGCCTCGAACTGGGGGGTGCCGCTTCTTCGACGCTCTTCGACGCCTGCCCCTGTGTGGAGGCCGGTACGGTGGTGCTTGTGAAGATGCGGTTCCGGTGTCTTCTTCACCCGGGCGTCTATTTCATGAATGCCGGTGTCACGGCCGTGTTGGGAGGAGACGAGGTCTTTCTGCATCGGATAGTCGACGTGGAGATGATCAGGGTGCAGCAGGAGGAAGGGATATTGACCACGGGGATCGTAGACTTCTGCATCGAGCCGGATCTGTGTTTCGAGGCGGCAGGGGGATGACCGGCCGGAGCCGCTTGCATCTGGATCGGCCGTATCGGGAAAGGAAACGGAGCACATGGCTGGAGCGTGCATTGTGGTGCTGGGTATGCATCGGAGCGGGACATCGGCGCTGATGGGCATCCTTCATCATCTCGGCCTTGAACTGGGGAAGATCATGATGGCCCCGACAGAGGGCAATCCCAAAGGCTATTTCGAGAACTACCGCATCTATGCCCTGAACGAAAAGATCTTCCATGCCTTCGGTGCCACCTGGGCCGACGCCTTCCTGCTGCAGGACGGATGGTGGGAGGACGCCGCGTTGAACGGGATCAGGAGGGAGGCGGAGTGTATTCTCGATGAGGAGTTCACCGGGGAGGGCGTCTTTGGCATCAAGGATCCACGGATGTGCGTCCTTTACCCATTCTGGCGCAGGCCCCTCGAAGAGAGGGCGGATCGGCTGGTGTTCGTCCTCCCTTTGAGGAACCCGTTCGAAGCGGCGCGATCCTTGTGCAGGCGGGAGGGCGTCGGAGAGCGGCAGGCGCAGCTGCTTTGCCTGCAGCATATGCTGTACGCCGAGTTTTACAGCCGGCATGCCCAAAGGCACTTTATGCTGTTCGATAGCCTGCTCAGGGATACGCCCTCAGCGATCGAAGATCTCACGAGCGCCCTGCGGATCGACTGGCCCTGCTCTTACGAGGAGGTGAGAGAGCGGATCGAGGCGTTCATCGATCCCGGCATGAGACACCACAGTGCGAATGAGGGCGATGCCGGGCGGGAGTATCCCGGGAGCCGGCTGGTCGAGTGCTACCGCTTGCTGCAGAAGGCGGCCGGGGAGGAAGGGTTGACGGATTCAGACCTGGATCGGCTCGACGATCTCCGGATGGATTTCACCGCTGTGAGGGATGCGTTTATTACCCCCGGGATCCGGTTGCAGCTCCGGCGTGGGGTCGAGCGGGCCTTCCGTGAGGATGGAGAGCAGGCGGATCCGGTCCGCTTGCGGGAAAAGACTTGATCCAGGGCCATAGGACATGCAGGGCATCAGCATCGTGATACCCACCCTGAACGGGGGGCGGATCTTCGAGGAAAGCCTGATGGGAATCCGGGCTCAGGACTTCGAGGGGCCTGTAGATCTCCTGGTGGCCGATTCGGGATCGACGGATGGAACGCCGGCAGTTGCGGAGCGGGCTGGGGCGAGGGTCATCCGCATACCGAACCGGTCCTTTCACCATGCGGGGACGCGCAACCTGGCCCTGAAGCACACGATCCATGAAGACGTTGTCTTTATGGTCCAGGATGCCATCCCGGTGGGGAACCTGTGGCTCAGTCATCTGCGCAGCGTCTTGCGGGAAACAGGGGCTGCGGCAGCGTATGGGCGGCAGGTCGCCCACGCCTCGGCGGGGCCCTATGCCCGCTGGACCACGGAGGGATTGAACCGCTTTCTCGGGCCGGATCGGCGGATTCAGACCCTCGCCTCTCCCGACGCCTACGCGGAGATGACCTTCGACGAGGCCTACCGGGTGACCAGGCTCGACAACGTCTGCGCGCTCTACCGGAAAGAACTCCTTCTGCTCCACCCGTTCCCGGAGGTTCCCTATGCCGAGGATATGGCCTGGGCGAAGGAAATCCTCTTTTCCGGCGAGCGGATCTGTTATGACCCCGATGTCGTGGTGAGGCATTCGCACGACCGGCCGGCGGACTACGTCTTCAGACGGCATGTGGTGGATAGCGTGTTCTGCGGGAGGATTCTGGGGAAGTTGCGCAACGATTTCTCGAGGTTGTCGGTGAGCGATTTGATCGATGTGTCCCATGCCGTCGAATCCCGGGTGAAGGACTTGACGGGCGGGGATTCCGGGTCGCAGGGGAAACACCTCTCAACCGGCGGCCTGTTCCCCTACCTCTATGCCCGGTTTTCCTTTCGGAACACCTGCCGGAGGTTTCTGCTCCGGGGGTTGCGGAGGCTGAGGGGCGGGGCCGGTTTTTCGAGAGGGGAGGTTTCGGGTAAAGCGTTGTCTGAGCTGGACTATCACTGGCGATCCATGCAGGAATCGCTGCCGCCGCTGAGGGAAGCGGAGGCTCGGGATGCCCTGCAAAAGCTGGCGGCCGGCGTTCTTGGAAAATGGTATGGGGACACGTATGCGGCCCAGGCGGCACGAGGGGTGTTGAAAACGGATCTGCAGCGGTTTATCAAGCCTTACCTTTCGGGGATATGAGGCCGCCTGCGGATGCCGGAAGGGCGCTTTGCTTCGAGGCATTCTTTCTGCGGACGTGCGTAGAAGGTTTGTTCCTTCCGAAAGATGTGTCGCATATCGAGAGACAGGGAGCGCATCGCATTGATGCCAGCGGGGCGAGCGATTGACGGCGCGGAGCGTTCTTGCAGGCGGAGATTCAGACAGAGGCGTAGGAATCCGGTGAAGGTATCCCACATCAATACATACGATCAAACGGGGGGGGCGGCGAGAGCGGCCTATCGGCTGCATCTGGGGTTGCTGGGGATGCGTGTGGAAAGCCGAATGCTGGTCCGCTGGAAGCATTCCCGGGAAGGGACTATCCATTGCGCCGACCCCGGAGAAAGACCCCCGCGCCTTGAAAAGGATTTCCGGCTGATCGAGGCCGTGCAGGAGCACTATATCCGAAGATATAGAACGCCCGTCAGCAATACGCTCTTTTCGTTCCCCTATCCAGGTGTCGATATCGGCGCGCACCCGGAGATCCAGGGGTCGGACATCGTGAATCTGCACTGGGTCGCCGATCTTCTGTCGCCTGTCACCCTGGGCCGGCTTTTCCGCTCCGGGAAGCCTGTCGTGTGGACCCTTCACGATCAGGAGGCCTTCACCGGCGGCTGCCACTACAGCGCCGGCTGCAGGGGTTACGAAGAGGGTTGCCGAGACTGCCCCCAACTGCGGGATGATCCCCTGGGATTGCCCGCTGCCGTGCTGAAGGACAAGCAGGGATTGTTCGAGGGGGCCGATCTGACGATTGCGACCCCCAGCCGCTGGATGGCCGAGTGCGCGCGGCGGAGCCTTTTGTTTAGAGGGCGCCGGATCGAGGTCATCCCTAACGGCCTCGAAACGAACGTTTTCAAGCCTTCCTACCGGCCGAAGGCCAAGGAGCGGCTCGGGTTGGACCCGGATACCCGCACGATCCTTTTCGGTGCCGAATACGGCACCGAAAAGCGGAAGGGGTTTGCCGAACTGGTGCGCGTGCTGTCGAATTGCCGCAGGGATCCGTCTTTCGAGGCGTGGATCGAGGAGGATCGTATCTGCCTCCTGTGCTTCGGGCATCCCCCCGCCGAGTGGGAACAGGCCGGTTTGAGAGTGATGTCGCTCGGGTATTTGTCCTCGCAGGAGGCGGTTCGCAACGCTTATGTCGCTGCCGATGTCTTTGTGCAGTCCTCCCTCGAAGACAATCTGCCGAACACGATGCTCGAGGCCATGAGCTGCGGCACACCGGTGGTCGCATTTGCCGTCGGCGGCATGCCGGATGTCATTCGGAGCGGGGAAAACGGCTTCCTGGTCGCTCCGGGGGATATGAACGGGATGGCGATCGCCGTGATCGAGACGCTGGCGGACGAGGAGAAGAGGGCCTGCCTGGGCCGAAATGCCAGGCGCGGCATCGTTGACCGTTTTTCCCTGCATCGCCAGGCAGGAAGATACCTGAAGCTCTACGAGTCTGTTCTGAGGGGTCCCACCAGGCGGAAGCCCTATACAAAAAGCGACCCGGCGGCGCCTGATGAAACCGGGGGCGGTCCGCTGCAGGGGGATGCGGTGTGGAACGTGGACTTCGGCGGCGAGGTCGAGAGGCTGCGCGTCCTCTTGAGGCTGGAAAGCTTCGAGCGTATGACGCGATTTCTCGAGGGGGAGAACGACGCTCTGAAGGCTGAGTCCGAAGCGCGGTTGCAGCAGGTCTTTTCACTGACCGAAGGCTTGGCCCAGAAGCAGACCGAGATGAATGATCTGTTCTCTGAGATGGATCGCCTCGAAAAGGATCGGATAGCTCGGGGCGGACAGATCGAGAGCCTGGGGCAAAAGCTTGCCGAGGTCGAAAAGGAGAGCGGGGAGCGCCTTCAGCAGATCCGCCGTCTGGACGAACAGACGGTCCAGTTGAATCAGGCCCTGAAGGATAAAAACGAGACGGAAGGGCGGCTCGTGGCCGAGGTGAGGCGGCTCGATGCGGATCGGCTCGAACGGGGTGGACAGATTGAAAGGTTGCTGGAGAAACTGGCGGGTGTCGAGGAAGATAACGCGAAGCGGCTCGAACAGATCCACCGTCTGGACGGGTACACGGTCCAGCTGAATCAGGCGCTGAGGGAGAAGAATGAAACGGAAGAGCAGCTTCTGGCCGAGGTGAGACGGCTGGACGCGGATCGAATCGAACGCGGCAGACAGCTTACCCTGACAGGGAAAAGGGTGAAGGATCTGGAGGAGAAGTGCGCTGCTCAACTGCGGCAGATCGGTGTGCTCTACGATAAGCTGGAGAAAGCGGAGGCCGCGCTCGGGGAAAACACGAAGGCGGAGGAGATTTTCCAGGCCGAGATGACGCATCTGGAGAAAGACCGGAGAGGGTGCATCGAGCAAATCGAGGGCTTGAGGAAAGAGCTGGAGAGGAAGGATGCCGACGGTGCTGCGCGGATCACAGCCAAGGACCGGCTGATCGCCTCTCTCGGTAAGAAGTTGAAAGTATTGGAGAAGGATTTGCAGCAATGCCGGGAATCGCTGAGCCGGACAGAGGAAAGGATCCCCCTGAACGAAAAATCGTCATTACGGGAAGAGACTGACAAGCAGAGGTTGCAGGAAAGGCTCGAGAAGTGCGAAAACCGCGTCGTTGAAATGGAGGCCAGGATTCGACTGGCCGAACGGGAACGGGAGTTGATGAGTGCGAAGCTGGAGGCGCAGAAGAAGGTGTTGGGCCGCCGCCTTGTCAGGATCTTGCGTGCACTCAGGTTATTGCCGTGACCGCGTTGGTTTCCATCTGGAAAGGGTCTTTGCTGCCGGTTTCGGCGTCCATCTGCCCGTTTGCTTGTGCGGTGACCTTCACGGTCGCCCTCGCGCAAATACTTGATCGCCTTGATACTGGAAAAACCGGGGCCCGTCCCGCATGGATGGGATTGAGCACCCGAAGGGTGTAAACAAATCCTCATTTCCGGATGGGAAACGGGGTTGTGCCGGAAAATCGTTTCCGGATGGGCACGAGTCGAGCTGGAACTCATGTGCGAACCTGGTTGGGCTCGTGGAGAAAATTGTGCCGACGGTTAAGGACGAAAATGTTCAACCTGCCTAAAATCAGCATTGTGGTCCCCTCGTTCAATCAAGGGCGGTTTCTCGGGCAAACTCTGGAAAGCATTTTTAGCCAGGGCTATCCCGCATTGGAGGTCGTGGTCATGGACGGGGGGTCTTCCGACGACAGCGTGGAAATCATTCAGCGCTTCGCGCCCCGTTTGACCTTCTGGCGAAGCGAGCCGGATAACGGCCAAACAGAGGCGATAAACATCGGTGCCCGATACTGCAGCGGGGAGCTGATCGCCTGGTTGAATTCGGATGACCGCTACTGGATGGATGCGTTGTGGACAGTAGCGCGCGCATACCTGAAACATCCGGGCTACGGTCTGTATATCGGAAACGGCTTACGCTACAGCCAGAGCGAAGACCGTTACACCCCTTTCTGTCCCCGCCACGTGGCCCTGAATCGGCAGGCGCTCATCGAGGGCCTCGATTACATCCTGCAGCCGTCCACCTTCTTCCTGCGCGCGGCCTGGGAGGAGGCCGGCGGGCTCGACGAGAGCCTCCAGTATTGTATGGATTGGGATATCATCGTCAGGATCGCCCGCGATCACCCGGCTGTTGCGATCAACGAATTCCTCTCTGTCAGCCGGGAATACGGCGAGACCAAGACGGCCAGCGGAAAGATGCGGCGTGCGATCGAGATCCTCGATCTGGCCCGGGTGCACAGCCGGAAGGACGTGACGGCGGGCGCCCTGTTCTATTTCCTCGAGACCCTGCTCGATACAGGAAACGATGCCTGCATTGAAGGTCTTCGCCCCCGATGCTTTGAGATGATGGGGGCCATCGGCGATCATTTTGCAGCCTGTTACGGCAACCGGGACGGCTTCCCTGAAAAGGGAGACCCAGGGGACATCTGCTACCTTCCTTTCCCAGGGGCCGGCATCCCATCTTCTCCTGTCGGATTGTCCGAAGACCGTCTGCCTGCCATCAGCGTCGTCACTCCTTCCTACAATCAGGCGGAATTCCTGGGTCGTACACTCGACAGCCTCTGCGGGCAAGGGTATCCGCAGCTGGAAATGATCGTTATCGACGGCGATTCATCCGATGGGAGCCAGGAGATCATCCGGTCCTATGAAGACCGTCTCTCCTACTGGGTGTCCGAGCCGGACGCCGGGCCTGCCCAGGCTATCAACAAGGGGTTCACCCACGTTACCGGAGAGATTGTCGGCTGGCTGAATTCAGACGATTGCCTTGCTGCCGGGGCCCTGTGGGAGGTTGGAAAGGCCTTCGCGGAGGATCCGGAACTAGACATGATCTACGCGAATGCGCTCTATATCGATGAACAGGATCAGATCTTTCTTGCCGATCACGGGCACCACAAGACGGGGGTGTACTACGGCCGGATGCAGCCGCGTGAGCTGGTCCCCGCCTACTGGAAGTATGTTCACGCCGTTCCTCAGGCGACCGTCTTCTTCCGACGGCATCTGTTGAAACGCTGCGGAGCGCTGGACGAGAGTTATCATTTTATCTTCGACTTCGAGCTCTTCTGGCGTTTTATGCAGGTTGCGAAGATCCAGAAAATCGAAAAGTCCCTGGCCTTCTATCGCATCCATTCAAAAGCGAAGACCAGTGACTGGGGGAATTTCGAGACCGAGCTGTACCGGTTCAGCCGTCCGTGGTGGCCGTCCATCAGAACGCCTGAGTACCGTGCCACCCTTCAGGAGTTCCTCTCGCATTTCATGTTGCGGAAGTATGCTGGATTGCCCCAGGGCTTCAGATACTTTTGGGTGAAGCTTTCGGTGGCGCTCTCGATCAGTATGCACATCGGGAACCCTGAGAAATGGCGTTTCTTGAGGCCGAAGCCCCAGGCGCTGAATGGATCAGGAGCGACGGGCACTAGCAGCGCCGCGGGTTCCGGGTGCAGTGTCGCCCCGCCCTGCTCCGGCGCAATGGAGCTTTCGCTGCCTGGGCGCAGCGGCGAGGCTCGGCCTCTGCCTGAGCGGGGTGCCATGCGATACCGATCCTTTTTCTGCTCATTCCAGTTTCCGCGCTACCCGGGTCACTCCGGCGGTGAAATAAGGGACTTCCATATTCTGAGGCACCTGTTGAGCTTCAGCACGGTCGCGTTTTTCGCTCTCTACGAAGGAGGCGATGACGGGCGTACGCCTGCTTTGGAGCCTTTTGTGGAGCGGTTGTTCGTCGGGAGTCATGCGGTTGAAGATCAGCGCACGCTTTGGGGCTCCACAGCCAGCTTTCTCCGGGGCAGGCAGATTCCCGTCTGTGCTATGCGCTACCACTACGATGTCCATGAGCGCTTCCCGCGGATCCATACGCAGATCGCCCCTGTGCTGCAGGCCGCCCTTGCCGAAAATCAGCCTGATTTCCTTTTCGTGAGCCCTCAGAGCAACCCTGTGGCGATGGCCCTGGATGCGAGGCCATTGAGGACCCGGTTGATTATGGCTTCCTATGACGTAGAGGCCGTCCGAATGCGCCGGCTGGCGGAATCCCAACGAGGGACCCGGCGTTTGGCCGCCGCCTGGGAGGCGCAGCGCGCGAAGCGCTTCGAGCAGGAGAACCTGGCCCTGTATGACGGCATCATCGCGGTGAGCGACCTTGACAAAAAGATCTTCATCGAAGAGTATGGGTTCCCCGAAGAGCGCGTCCTTGTAGTGGACAATGGGGTGGACCCTTCCTATTTCCGGTATCATGAACGAAAGGCTTTGCCGGAACACCCCGAGATCGTCTACACCGGCAGTTTCACCTATCCACCCAATCGAGAGGCCGCCTGGCGGTTGATCAGGCGGATCATGCCGCTTGTCTGGCAAGAGATTCCAGATGCCCGCCTCTGGGTCGTAGGGCAGTCACCCGGCCCGGATCTGATGGAAGCCGCCGACGAAAGGCGGGTTCTGGTCACGGGCAGGGTGGAGGATGTACGCCCTTATTTGACGGCTGCGGCGGTCGGATGCGTTCCTCTTCTTTCAGGGTCCGGCACGAAATACAAGGTGCTCGAGGCTATGAGCGCGGGGATGCCCCTCGTCTGCTCCCCCATCGCCGCCGAGGCCTTGGAGGTGGAGAACGGGGTCCATCTGCTGATCAGGGAGAGCGACGAGGACTTGGCTCGAGCCATCGTAAAGTTGGTTCGTAACCCCGAGATCGCCCTCGCCATGGCACGAAACGCGAGGCAATGGGTGGAGAGACGCTACGCCTGGGAGGCCGTGCTGCCCCGTTTGGATGGCTGGCTCGATGCGCTTGCCGCCATGCCTCGTCTGGTGGAAGCGTCTGGCGGGACGAGGCGGATTTGAATTGAAACGAGCACTCATTCTGGGGATAGGTGGGCAGGACGGGTATTATCTGACTCGCCTCCTGAGAGACAAGAGGTACGATGTCTGGGGGGTGCTTCTGCCTCAGGATTTGACGCAGACGACCCTCGAATCGTTGCAGGATGACGTGGTGCTGATGCAGGGGGACATCTCAGACGAGGTCTTCATGGCGCGCGTTCTGGAGGAGGTGCGGCCGGCGGAGATTTACAACCTGGCCGGGATCAGCTTCATTCCGCTCTCTTGGGAGCAGCCCGGCCTTGTCGGCCGTGTGAACGGCGCCGCTCCAGGGCAGATCCTGGAGCTGATCCGGACCAATCTGCCCACGGCCCGGTTTTTCCAGGCTGGAAGCAGTGAAATGTTCGGCCATGATCCTTTCGGTTCCCCTCAGAACGAAAAGACGCCGTTCCGCCCAGACAACCCCTATGCCTCTGCGAAGGTGTTCGCCGCGCACCTCGTACGCAACTACCGCGAACACTTCGGGTTGTTCGCCTGCACGGGCATCCTTTACAACCATGAGTCGCCGCGCAGAGACCCCCGGTTTGTGACCCGCAAGATCACCCAGGCCGCAGCCTCCATTTCACGCGAAAGGTGCAAAGATCTCGTGCTGGGCAATATCCATGCCCGAAGGGACTGGAGCTACGCCGGAGACACGGTCAGGGCCATGTGGTTGATGCTCCAGGCCGAGAGGCCGGCGGACTATGTCATCGGGTCCGGCACGCTCAAGAGCATCACCGATGTGCTCGAAATCGCCTTTGAGGCGGTCGGACTGGATTGGCGCAGACATGTGCGCTCGGATCAGAGCATCTACCGGCCGCTCGAAACGCGGCCCCTTTTGGCTGACCCGTCGAAGGCCCGCAGGGAGTTGGCCTGGGAAAGAGAGGTGTCCTTTGAGGAGTTGATCCGCATGATGGTCGAGGCGGATCTCGAAAGGGATGCCTTGGAAGAAGAATAGATGACCAAGAAAAGGTTCATTCGAATCGGCGAAAAGCGTTTTCAACGGATTGTCACACGTTGTTCGAAAGGAGCAACCATGTCCCGTGCCCGTGTCATTTTTATCGTTTTCTTGCTGTCGATCGGTGTTTCCGTGACGGGCTGCAGCGATGGGAAAGAGGAGCCCGCATCGAAAACCCAGCAAACTGCTCCGGCAGTGGTTCTTCCCCCTGTCATGACAACCTTCGCGCAGGAGCTTGCCGTGGTCGGGGAGGCCCCTAAAAAGGCGGCCGCTGGCACGGTTGTCCCCCTGATCGTCCGAGTAAAAAACACTTCAGAACAGATCTGGCCCGCAAAGGGGGCCTCGCCGGAGGATGTCGAAAACCGCGTCCGTCTGGGCGCTTATTGGATGTCGGCCCAGGGGAAGCAGCTACCCGAAGAAGGGTACGCTCTCTTGACGGAGGATCTGATGCCTGGCGAATCGGCGGAACTCGCGCTCGAGATCAAGGCACCCGATGCGAGGGGTGTGCATGTGCTCCATGTCTCGATGCTGCAGGAGGCGGTGGCCTGGTTTTCCGCCAAGGGAGCAGAAGGTTTGGATATCCCGATGATGATCGAATAACCAACGGCAAAAGTCGGCCATCCTGACCCTTCTTTCCGGATGGCCTATTTTTAAGTACCCCGGGCCTGTTCTATCCGTATAAAAGTCAGAGGCGGACGCTTTCCGCGGCGGCCGTATACATCCTTTTGCCGCTTTGTGGCCAAATAAAGGCGGCACTCCGACGAAAAGGGGCGGCATGATGAAGGTGTCCATTATCGTTCCCTGCTACAACGAGTCCTCCACCATTGAAGAGATCCTCAGCGCTGTCGATCATTCACCCGTCCACGATAAAGAAGTGATCGTCGTGGATGATTTCTCGACCGACGGGACGCGCGAAAAGCTCCAGCGCGGTATTGCAGCGCGGGTCGACAAGGTCATCTATCATGACCGAAATTCAGGCAAAGGAGCGGCTATCCGGACTGGCATCGCCGCCGCGACCGGAGATGTGATTATCATTCAGGACGCCGATCTGGAGTACGACCCGCAGGAGTACCCGAAGCTGCTTCAACCCATTGTGGATCTCCGCGCCGATGTGGTCTACGGCTCCCGCTTCGTCTCGGACGGTCCCCACAGGGTGGTCCATTTCTGGCATCGCCTGGGCAATGGTCTCCTGACCCTCCTTTCGAACATGTTTACGGGGATGGCTTTGACCGACATGGAGACCTGTTACAAGGTTTTTCGCCGGGAAGTGATTCAGGGCATCCGCATCGAGGAGGACCGCTTCGGCTTCGAACCGGAGATTACGGCCAAACTCTCCAAAAAATGGAAGCGCGAGGGGTTGCGGATTTACGAGGTGGGAATATCCTACTCCGGGCGAAGCTACCGCGAAGGGAAGAAGATTAATTGGCGTGATGGGGTGCGCACGATCTACTGCATCTTAAAGTACAATCTCTGGCAATAGCCTCAGCACGTCGGAATTTAAATAAGACTAAAAGAAGAGCATTTCTTATTCATAGGGCGCTATCAGATTAAAGCATGTAAATATGACTTAAATTTGTGATGAAGCTCATGCTTTTTTGCGTCTCGCCTTTCCAGCCTGCTTGTCTTTTGTACTATCCTCTGCCATTGATGCAACATAATTTGACTCATTTGAAAATTGTGTTAAGTGCATGGAACTAGAGTTCAATAAAGATAGAATATGCTAATAGCCTTGCCAATACTGTGCTATCTTCTAATATTTTTCTGGTTCAGAATGCAATACGTGGAATTAAGGTATGCAGTAGTTGCCGCGAGTGTAATATGGGCGACGATATTGACGATTTTAACTGAAGCTTCAAGTGCACTGCAAATGCTTAATTTCAAAAACCTTGTCGTCTCATGGATTTGCATCGATGGCATGATAGGATTCATTTTGTATATGATGTATAAAAAAATTGATAAATCAAAAATTGAATTTGAACGTTTAAAAAAAATTAATATGGCGCAATTGTCGTTTGTACTAATTATATTACTAGTTACATTGATTATTGCATTACAAGCTCCACCAAATACATGGGATTCGATGACCTATCATATGAGCCGTGTTGCTCACTGGATAGAAAATCAATCGATTGACTTCTACCCGACACATATTCTGCGTCAAAATCACCAAATGCCATTCTCTGAATGGATGATATTGCATTTACAAATTTTGAGCAATGGTGATCGATTCGCAAATTTTGTTCAATGGTCATGCATGGCGGGAAGTCTGATCGCCGTATCCCTGATTGTGAAGCAGTTGGGCGGAATGAAAAATGCGCAGGTTTTGGCATGCGTCATATGTGCAACGATACCTATGGGTATCCTGCAGTCATCCAGCACACAAAACGACTATGTCGCCTCATTTTGGATGGCTTGTCTGGTTTATTTCATTTTACAGCTCAATACTAGATACGAAAATAAAACCGTACTATTTATTGGATGTACATTAGGGCTTGCACTTTTAACAAAAGCAACATGTTATATTTATGCTTTTCCGTTTATGATATATATGGGAAGCATGTTGATAATTCGATATAAGATAAAAGGTGTAACCGGCATACTAATTATTGTAATTGTGGCAATGCTTTTTAATGTGGGACACTTTATTAGGAATAACGATCTGTATGGGAATTTTCTTGGCCCAGGACATGAGGGAAGTGAAGAATATAGATATAGAAACGAGAAGATAAATAGCTCAATCGCTTTCGCAAATATTGTTCGCAATATAGGTTTGCATCTGTCAACCCCCTTCGTTGATTTCAACAAACACTTAGAAAGAGCCATTGTTACCGTTCTTGGTAAGGAGGTCAATAATCCGGCTTCGACATGGGGAGAAACTTCTTTCGCTGTTCCGCAGATCTCGTATCATGAAGATAACACAGGGAATCCGATTCATCTTATACTGAGCATATTGGCAATAACCTTTGTTGCCGTCTCCAGGAAAAATGAATGGAAAAAGCGGTTATACGCCTTTTGCCTCGCCGGAGGATTCTTAATATTCTGCGTCTATCTGCGATGGCAACCCTGGCATAGTCGCTTGCATTTGCCCATATTTGTACTCGCGTCACCACTTGTTGCGATTTGGATTGCCAAAATTTTGCGAACTGATAAGAGAATGACGATTTTCTGTGTCGTTATTTGTTGTCTAGCTTTGCCTTGGTTATTCTTGAACAGGTCACGTCCTATACTACAGAAAAAAAATATTTTTAACATCCCGCGCATTGAACAGTATTTTGCAAATCGGTCTGATCTACTGATTCCATATACAGAGGCTGTTGAATCGCTTGTGACGAAGGGAAAACAGGCGGTTGGAATCATCTGTTGGGGCGATGACTGGGAATATCCACTCCATGTTTTGCTGAAAGAAAAATGTGGTGATTTTTTCAGCCTAAGACATATACATGTTGAGAATGCTTCAAAAAAATTTAATAAAACAAGTGATAATTTAAACTCTATCGTAGCATTGCATTATCCGTTACAAAACTTTATTTATAATAATATTATATATCGGAGGATATGGCATAAAAATGATATTGCGGTGTTCATAAGACCAGAAAACTGTACGGAAATGATGACAAATGAACGCGTATAGAGGAAAGAGCACGTAGAATAATGTAGAATAATAGCCTATCCTGAAAAAAATGTATATGGCTCACAACCTTTGGTATGAGGTCTGCCATCTTAGACTCTTGCGATGGAGGCACGGTGAGAAAAATTTAGTTGTCGGAAACACCTGATGCTTTTTGGGAAGGGTTTAAACGCCTTGTGTCAGCGGCAGAGCTGGATTCAAAAATGTTACCAGAGCAAAATCGGCTGCAAAAGAAAGCCGATGCCTGCGCGGTAAATTTTTGAAGGTATCGTGTATGTGCTCAGGACCGGGTGTTAGGGGAAAGGGCCTCCCAACGATTGCTTAGAAAGCCCGAGCCCGATCCACAGCGATTAGATTCGCTGCATGCGGAAAGGTTTTTTTGCCCGTTTGTGGAGACGACGGCCTTGACGGCGACGATGAAATGGAGGACGTCGTCTGGTGGAGGTAAAGAAGCGACTGAAACATGGTCAAGGCTGCCCTGGCGGTGGAAGCGGCTGGTCTGAATCCGACTCCAACAGGGGATTAAAATCGAAGAAAACGGCATCTGTTGATTTACTGTCATGGTGTGCTGCTATCGCTTGTCACGAACGGCGCAAACCGTCATGATGTAATTCAATTGCGGCTGTTGCTTGAAGAGAGCGTCATCGACCTGCCAACCGATATCCAGCGGGATCTGTTGTGTGGACAAAGCTTGGTGTGACTCTTTAGTTGCACCCATGGCCTTTCTATGAGTCTTACCGGTGGCCTTCGAGCTGATAGAATTAAAATGTCAGGCAAATAAGTGTGGGGCCGTTTCCATAATTTTGTGACAGTCATTTTGTGGCTTGCTGGTAGAAAAATAGCTCGATGCATAGCAAAGCTTCCACCTCGCAGCCATTAGAGATTCGTGATGGTCTCGGTTTCTGATATAACCCGGGATGAGCCTATTAAATCAAAAGTTTATTCGTACATAGAATAACGAAAGCTTGCCACTGTTGGGCAATTTTTTTTAACTTCAATAAAAAGTGATTATTTTGCAAAATGAAAAATAACTCTGCTTTCCTTAATTACTCTGTTTTGTATATTTTTTTGTTAGCCCAAATTGTTATATTTTGTTCATCGGCTTCTGCTTTGAGAATCCCTATCAAAGATGTTTGGTGCATTGGATACATTATATTTATATTAGAAGTTGTTGTGCTTATAGCGCTTTATCACCCCCGCATTAGTGTGCAAGCAATTTGTGTTTTTTTTGTAATTGGGTTCGCAGTAATTTTTGTGATCTATCCATATGTTCGTAATGGAGGTATTTTTAATAGTCTTGGTACCCCGCATCCTGACGGATGGAATCATATTGTTCGTGGATTTTATTTATGGAACAATGCTAGGGGGGCTGATGGTGGCTTGTCACATGTCGAGCAATATGCTGCACATCTACAAAATTCTAGATGGGGATGTTCGAGCTTCATGGCTTTCTTATCCGTCGCGCACACCAAAGGTGATCCATCTAGTGTCGTTGTGATTTTTTTTATATTGGCCATTATAGGTATATATGCTGGGACATTTGTAATGAGTAAACAGCTAAATGTAAGCGAATTACAGTCTCATGTTGTGTCAATTTTGATGGTGTGCTGTACCTGGATTCAGGATATTATTTATATCGGTAACTATGAAAATCTACTTTTTTTAATCACTGCACCGATGGTAGTAACCTTATGTGATAAGATTGTTTCTGGAGATATATCGAAAAACGAACTGTTTATTGGTGGAACTGTAAGCGCCGCAGGCATACATGGATATCCAGAAGGATTTGCCATTTTGCTTGGGATTTTGCTACCGGCTTTCGTGGTCTCCTGTTTATTGGCAAAGTGGAAAAAGGTGATTTTTGCCAGGACTGCCATATTGATTACGTTCGTTTTAATTTTTGTTAGTCCTATTGCTGCTAATCATTTTAAATTTTTGGAAAAACAAATTTCGCAATCCAGTAACTTTGAAAACCAACGTTGTGGAGAAAATACTTTTCCTGGATTGATTGGACAGTCCTTTTTGCCTTCTTTTTTTAGTTTCGGTTCAGAGTACAGAGATGAAAACGCCAGTCCTCTTGCTTTTGGAATATCTACTGTTTTTTTCGTTTTGATGCTTTACGGTGCAATTTCAATTAGGAAGAGATCTCGTTTTTTCTCTATGATAGGCATTGGTGTTGCTGCTTTTGTCGTATGGCAGGTTTTTTTTCTAAAATACGCATATGGAGTTTATAAGGTCGCGAATATTGCGTCTTTCTATTGGATTGTTTGCTTATATACAGGTAGTTGCAATTTATTCAGAAAAACAAATAATTTGAAAATTGTAATAGTTGGTACAGGTGTTATTCTTTTTGTAGTTTTTATGTTTGTGCGGCATACTTATAATTTTATATATCCAAACGTCGAGAGAAATAAATTTGCAGATTTGGAAAAGATTGCCTATGTGACAAAATCGAATGGTATTGTTAACTCTGTTGTAGACCCTACAAATTACATATGGTCCATTTATTTTTTGCGAAATTTACCCATAGTATTGGATCATTATCTGTCTTATCCATCGCAGAAGCACGTACTACCTTTTATGGAGAGAGCGTTGCGTCCTGAAAGAAGCAATGTTGCCTATTTTTTGTCTGACTGTGCTTCAGGGAATGCAATATGGGATAATGGAAAGTTTCGATTATTCAGAAATGATGAGCCGTATATTATGGCTGTTAACAACCCGAATGGTATTGATTTATTCAATAACCAGTCACTAATATGGCTGAATAATGATATTGCCGTGATGTTTATTTTTAGCCCTGATGATGCTGTTGTTACTTTAAGCGCTGATGAATGGATTATGGGGCCTAGCATTGGGCAAAAAAAGGTGAGGACTGTTCGCGTTAAAGATGCTTCTGGAGTGAAAAATATTACTGTTGTTAGAGGCGATGAAGAAATTACGCTTGATCTTGTCAAGGGCGTTAATGAAATTGAAATTAGCTGTCTAGATGTTGCAGATATTTTTTCATTGCCGAATGGTGATTCCAGAATTTTGTTGCTTGGTCTGGTAGGGTATAAGATTATTTGTGAATAGGTCGAGGTTATATGTGGATAAATAGTTTGACAATTATTTTAATGGGCGTCAAACGGAAAATGGGTTGTTGGATGTAAAATGAGCATTTGTACATATTTTTAATACAAAAATGTAACGGTTTCTACGGTGGTAAATTTGTGCGGAGGACTATGTAAAAAATGCGATTTAAATTGGGTAAAGCTGCGTCTTAGGATTAGGTATGTGGCCGTGATATGACGCTTGAGATTCTTATATTCCGAGTGGTCAATTAGTAAGATGTGCGGATATGAGGGGGAATGTCACTTGGTGCGGCGATAAAGTATTATGCCAGTTGCTACTCCTAAGACCTCCATGAGTGTCCATGAGAAGCGCAGGACCAAGGCCAGGATGAGGGCGTCAGGTCCGGGTAGGAAGGGGGCGAGGAGGGCGACCGTGGCGGTTTCACGGATACCCAGGCCTCCTGGGGTAAGGATGGAAAGAAAACCTATGAGCCAGGCTGCGATGAGGGAGCAGGGAAGCGCAAGGGCCAGGGTGTCCAGGTGCAATTCGAGGCTGGAGGCGAGGACGAGGCCTGAGAGGCCGTAGCTGAACCAACCAAGGGAATATAGGAGAGTGAGGCGTAGGGTGGGGATTCGAGCAAAGTCCGGGTCCAGAGGAGGACGCTTGAGAAGGCGTAGCGCCATGTTTAGTGAGTAAATGATTAAATTGGGGCGGGCCGCCAGAAAGAGGAAGAGCAGGGTTGCGGAGCCCGATAAGAGAAGGACGAGTGGGCTTTCCCTCCTGAGTAAGAAGACGGCTGGCATGAGGGCAAAGGGCAAGGCTCCCAGGACGGTGAGACACTGTTCAAGCATGAAATAAGCGAGGGCATGTCCTCTGGTGATGCCATTCCGATAGAGGAGTTCGGTCCGGGCCATGGGAAGAAACACTCTGCCGGGGATGTATTTGCCCAGGTTGGGGATGAGCCATATGGCTGCGGCTTTCCAAAAGGTGCATTGCAGCCGTCGCGTGGTGAGGAGGAAATGCCATCCAAGGACAAAAAAGGCAAATGTTCCCAAAAGGAGCAGAAAGTGGACGGACGTTAGAAATGGATGCTGGAATAGTTTGAGGACAAGAGACCAGTCTGTTTGATCATGAAAGCGATAGAGGATCCAGGATAAGAGGGCAACGGTGGCGATATAACCTAAGAGATTGAGGAGTTTTTTGTTCATGTATGCGAAGGACGGGATACAGGGTAATTTTGCGATGCGATGACAATCGTGAACGGAAAGCTTGTAGTTGCGTGAAGAATCTTGAGATGCCTGCTGATGAAACGGATAAATCCTTTATGTGTCCATGTGTTGACATGTTCTGGGTGGTTGCCCAACCTCGAAACGTCTCTGCCGCGTAAGAAATTGAGCAGGCGAAACCATGGTTCCCAGGGTACGGTGAGAAGGAAATAGCGGCTCTCAAGTTGTTTCAGCTGCGTAAGACAGAAGGCAGGTGACGGAATGTGTTCCAGGACCTCAGAAGCAATGACTAAATCGGGACGAAAACTTGTTAGGGGATGAACAAGGATATTGCGGTGCAGGAACCTATATCCCGGATTGAGTTCGGAGGCGTAGGTTATGGCTTCTTTGCGTATATCCACGCCTAGAAATGATTGGGGCTGAAAATACGCGGATCGTTTGCGCATTTCAGCAAGGAAATATCCCTCCCCGCAACCGAATTCCAAAACGCGATCGAACGAAATAAGCGATAGTTCAAAGGTAATTCGATCAAAAAACCTGTCCAAAAGAAACTTTTGAATAGGATTTTTATTGGTATATTTTTGCAGATTATTTCGTTTTACGTTCATTGTCTTGATTGGAGATGGATTGGATTACCTCTGATTACATACTGAGTATGCTTTCTGATCGAATTTGTCCGCCGGGAAAAGATATCAATTTGGAACTACAGGGTATCAATATATAAATCCGTTGTAAAAGCATATATAAGGAGAGAGGTATTGCGAGAATCGCAGATACACCCTAGGAAACATTGAGAATACGCTCTACTACGTCTGATGAAGAGTGGGATTGATGGCCGAACGTGATCATTTCACCAATCAAGCCGATGGAGATGCTTTGGACGCCAAGAATAAGCAGCAGAACGCCAAGATTCAAAAGAGGCCTTCCGCCTATGGGTTCTCCGGCCGCCCAAAGGAGTGTGAGATAAAGGCAGATAAACATACCTGACATGAAAAGCGTTAGACCAAGGGCGCCGAAAAAGTGCATGGGGCGGCTCAGAAAACGGGTCAGGAATACGATGGTGATGAAATCGAAGAGGCCGTGAAAAAAACGCTCGAGGCCGTACTTCGAGCGGCCGTAGGGGCGTGCGTGATGTTCTACGGGGATTTCGGCCACTCTGAAGCCCATGGCGTGGGCGATGGCCGGGATGTACCGGTGCAAGTCACCGTAGAGTGTGAGCCGCTTCACCAAGACGGAGCGGTATGCCTTGAACCCGCAATTGTAATCGTGGAGAGCGAGACCCGAAAATTTCGAGATCATGAAATTGAACAGTTTGGACGGCAGGTTTTTGGATAGAACCGGGTCCTTGCGTTGCTCCTTCCATCCGGAGACGAGGTCATAGCCTTCGTCGAGCTTGGCCAGAAATCGCGGGATCTCTTTCGGATCGTCCTGCAGGTCGGCATCCATCGTGAAGACCACTTCACCCCCCGCAATCTTGAAGCCTTCGTGCAGAGCGGTGGATTTGCCGAAATTGCGCCGGAATTTAATCCCTTTGACCCTTGGATTCTCTTCGCAAAGGGATTGGATAATCGAAAAAGAGCGGTCGTCGCTGCCGTCGTCTATAAAGATAATTTCCCACTCATGGCCCGTTTCCGAAATATGGTCAGAGATACGGGTGTACAGTTCACGAAGGCTCTTTTCCTCGTTGAAAACGGGGATGACAAATGAAATCATCATGGAAGGTTGTGGGGCACCCAGCTAAAGGCACCCAAAGGCTGGTCCGGCCTTCGGGCGCAGGTTTCGAAAGCGGAATGCCGGTGCATTTGAAGGGCACCGGTAAGAGGAAAACGCAACACACGCCCGGGCACGGTTCACAGGCGGTTGAGACATCACTGATTAAGAATGGAGCTTTCTAGCACGTTTCCGAGGTTTTCGCAACAGCTTCCGCCGAGGGGGCATGGGACGCTGGTTTCGAGAGGGGATTTCCGTGGGGCCATCGCATTGCGGGACCGGTGCTTCTCCCCGGCAAAATGCCTGCAAGATGGATCTTAGTCGTTGCCAAGCGGCGATTTTCCCCCTATAAATAGGGCGAATGTAGCGAAAGGATCACTTTGTGGCTTGCCGTGAGGTTGAGCCTTGTTTTTTGGTGGGAATTGCATGCTGACCAGGTGGGCGAGGGATGATGAAAACAGCGATGATCACAGGGATTACCGGACAGGATGGGATGTACCTGGCGGAGTTTCTGCTGCAGAAGGGGTATACGGTCCATGGATTGAAAAGACGTTCGTCCTCTTTCAATACGCGCAGGATAGACCATCTTTACCGTGACCTGCATGAGGAGGGGGTCCGTTTTTTTATGCATCACGGAGATCTGACGGATGCGACGAACCTCATCCGCATCATCCAGGAGGTTCAGCCCGACGAGATATACAACCTTGCGGCCCAGAGCCATGTACAGGTCTCATTCGAGACCCCCGAGTATACGGCCAACGGGGACGCGCTCGGGACGCTGAGGTTGCTGGAGGCCATCCGAATCCTCGATCTCGGTGAGAAAACGCGCTTCTATCAGGCTTCCACCAGCGAGTTGTATGGCAAGGTGCAGGAGACTCCTCAAAGTGAAAAGACGCCTTTCTATCCCCGCAGTCCTTATGCCGTGGCGAAGCTTTACGCGTACTGGATTACCGTGAACTACAGGGAGGCTTATGAGATGTTCGCCTGCAACGGCATCCTGTTCAATCATGAGTCTCCTGTGAGGGGCGAAACCTTCGTGACGCGGAAGATCACCCGTGCGGTGGCGCGGATCAAGCTCGGGCTCCAGGAGCAGTTTTACCTGGGCAATCTCGATGCCCGGAGGGATTGGGGCTACGCGGGCGACTACGTCCGGGCCATGTGGCTGATCCTGCAACAGGAAAAACCGGATGACTATGTGATCGCGACGGGTGAAAACCACTCGGTGAGGGAGTTCGTCGAGTGCGCCTTCCGAGAGGTCGGCATGGATCTGGTGTGGGAAGGAAGCGGTATAGACGAGGTCGGGATCGAAAGGGCGACCGGCAAGGTCAGGGTGATGATCGATGTCCGCTATTTCAGGCCTACCGAAGTCGATACGCTGCTCGGCAATGCAGCCAAGGCGCGCGAAGAACTGGGGTGGGTGCCCAGGATGCCCTTTGACGAACTTGTGAAGGTCATGGTGCGAGAGGATCTCAAGGAGGCTCAGAGAGATCAACTGTGCGGAAGCGCTGGATTTCGAACCTACAATCGTTTCGAATAAGCCGTCTCCATCAGGACATAGCCTTTTTCCAATCCCGACATCAATCTGCGTGTTTCCCTGTGTGGCGACCCGGAGGTCGCCACACAGGCGCCTGATTTCCTCTATACCGGCTGAAAATCATTCTGGGTGGAATGGGGGCCTCGTCGTTCCGGAGATTACAGGCCTTTCCCGGAAGCTTGGAGTGGAAGAAGTTCATGCTTTGGAGAGCAGGCTTGCCGCATCATGGCATGGTTCCCCAATGGCGGTTTTGCGGCTGCGGATTGATCTTGTTGGTTTTATGTGTGAGAGATTTTGCCGCGAGCGTTGACTGAACCAGAAGAAGCGGATGCTTAATGAGATATGAGTTTATCTTTCCCTGATACCATAGAGAAGGCTGCCGTCGATGTGGTGATCGTCAACTACAAGAGCACCGATCTCTTGATTCAGTGCCTGGATTCTATCCAGATGGTAGCTGGAGACCTGGGATACAAGATAACTGTGGAAGACAACAGCGAAGATGATGACATCGATCGAATCGCCGAGAAATTTCCAGCAGTCAGCATTGAAAAAAACAGAAAAAACATCGGTTTTGCGAAGGGGGTCAATAAAGGGCTGGCCTTGTGCACGGCACCCTACGTCCTGGTTTTGAACCCGGATACGGTTGTGCATCCGGGTTTTTTTGAAACGATGCTGAGTTACATGGAGAGCCATCCCGACATCGGGATCCTGGGCCCGAAGATCCTCGATCATGATGGATCCGTTCAGGGCTCGGCACGCGGTTTCCCCACCCCGTTGACGGCGTTTTTCGGGCGCCGCTCCGTTTTTTCAAGGCTTTTTCCCAACAATCCGATTACACGCGAAAATGTTCGGACAATGGATTGCGACGGCCAAACGCCCATGGAGGTGGACTGGGTTTCCGGTGCCTGCATGGTCGTGAGACGGTCGGCCTTCAAGACAGTCGGATATCTCGATGAGCGTTTTTTTATGTACTGGGAGGATACCGACTGGTGCCGGCGGATGTGGGCGAACGGCTGGAGGGTTGTCTATCTGCCATCGGCCTCCATCACCCATTTTGTGGGGGGGAGCAGCGAAAGGAATGTTTTCGGTTCGGTGCTCGCGTTTCATCAAAGCAGCTACAAACTCTTTGCGAAGTACTTGAGCCCTTCACAGGCATTCTTCAAACCTCTCGTGTTTATCGGCATCATCATGCGATGTCTGTTTGTCTGTACTGTTCAGGCGTTGAGCAGAGGGGAACGGCTCCTCAGGAGAAAAGGAAACGCATGGGGATCGAAACGGGGTGGCAAACTGCAGGATGGAAAGATCCGAATCGTGCGGTTCATCGCGCGTCTGAATATCGGCGGCCCGGCGATCCATGTCCATTTGCTGACCCGCGATCTCGATCGGGCACGTTTTTCGACAACGCTGATCACCGGGAAGATATCGCGTCAAGAGGGTGACATGGGGTATCTGTTTGCGGATTTGCCCGAAAAGGTGATCTTCATTCCTGAACTGCAGCGGGAAATCAGTCCCCTCATGGACATGTTGGCTTTCCGCAGCGTGCTGAAGGTCCTGCACCTGAAAAAACCGCACATCGTCGACACCCACACCGCGAAGGCGGGGACTACGGCGCGGCTCGCAGCTATCTTCTATAACCTGTTCAATCGAAGAAAAATCCGGATGGTTCATACCTTCCACGGCCATGTTTTCGAAGGGTATTTCAGCAAGGCGGCCTCCGGTCTGTATGTCTGGATCGAGAGGCTTCTCGCTCTGCGAACGGATGTCATCATAGCGATCAGCCCCTCGCAGAAAAAGGATCTGGCGTACAAATTCCGCATAGCGCCCCCTGAAAAGATCAAGAGCATCCCCCTCGGTTTCGACCTGACGCCATTTCTCCGGAGCGGCGAACGGAGAGGCTGGTTCAAGCGCGGCCTCGGATTTTCAGAGGACACAGCCCTTGTCGGCATTATCGGACGCTTGGTGCCCATCAAGAACCACCGCCTGTTCCTGGAGGCGGCCAATCGCTGCATCAAAGAAAAAGGGATGGATCATCTGAGATTCGCTGTCATCGGTGATGGCGAGATGCGCATGGGTCTCGAAACCTATTGCAGAGAACTGGGAATTACCCCCTATGTCCGTTTTACGGGATGGCTCAGGGATTTGACCGAGGTCTATGCCGATCTTGACGTTCTGGCGCTGACCTCGGATAATGAAGGCACCCCGGTTTCCATGATCGAAGCCATGGCTGCATCGGTCCCCGTCATCGCCACGGATGCCGGTGGTGTCGTCGATTTACTGGGGAATCCTGTCAGGAGCTTCCCAAACGGCGGATTCACCTGGTGTGAACGGGGGGTTCTGTGTGCGAAGGGGGATTCGAGGGGTTTCAGCAACGGTTTGACGCATTTGCTTCAGAATGAGGACCATGAGCGGGAAGCACTCGCCCGCGCGGCCAGATGCTTTGTAATACGCCGGTTTTCTGAGGAAAGGCTCTTACGCGACATGGAAGAGCTTTATCAGGGCCTGGTGGAGCGTCCGTCCCATTGATGCCGCCAACTGATTTCTGAAAGGGATTCGCGTTCGGTGTTCTCGTGGCGCTGGAGGCGTTCCGCCTTGGCGCCGGGGTTCTTCCGAGAGGGGAGAGGCGTTCGGTGATGACGGGGATTTTCCGTCAAAAGGATGCAGATCGAGAACGGGTGCAGCGGCGGCCCTCGAGTTGATGCACAGGCAATCCTCCAAATCGGCAAAGGTGGATGAACAAGATACTCGACCGCTATCTGGCCAACGAAATGTGGCCGCCCTTTTTTTCCAGCCTGGTCGTGGCGGTATTCATCATCATTGCGACCGAACTTCTCCCCATAACGGATCTGATCGTCGG
>ENA-OSEO01002470-OSEO01002470.1-sediment-metagenome-genome-assembly--contig:-NODE-2470-length-25979-cov-4.582387_pt1 | contig 25979 bp, 20 predicted proteins | sample MGYA00237883_ERZ534232 | MGnify/ENA metagenome assembly ERZ534232
AGCGCCCATCAGCCCGACCAGGGCTGACCCGGACTTGAATCCAGCAACATACGGGGATTCTTCAACAGCCTGCTAGGCGCTGAGAGCCTCAGCTCTTCTGATGATGCTCTTCCCTTCGAAGGCGACATCAAAGGTTTCACCAGGCTTGAAGCCTTTGGTGGTTAGAGCGGCCCGGCTGATGCCCACGCCCATGGCCGGCCGGAACACGGTCGGAGCCCGACTCTGGGTATGGCCTGCCCGCGATGGAACCAGTGCCCCGGCCGGATTTTCGCCTCTTTCCCCCCACCTCCTCAAAAACGTTTGACATTCCCATTTTCTTGGGTATAACTTGCCTCCCAATATAATTCCCTCGGAGGGATGCCACAATGCGCTTGCCGGCCTTTGAATATCGCTCGCCCGAGAGCCTGGACGAACTGCTCCAGCTCAAGGCCGAGCTGGGCCCGGCCGGAGCTGTCCTGGCCGGCGGCACGGATCTGCTGGTCCGGCTCAAGCAGCGCCTGGTCAAGCCCGAGGTGGTCATCTCCCTGAAGAACGTGGACGAGCTCAAGCAGATCCAGACCGACCCGATCAACCTGGCCATCGGGGCCGGGGTGACCCTGGACCGGGTCCTGGCCGACGAGACGGTCCAGGCCGAGTTCCCCGGCCTGCACGAGGCCGTGGGGGCCATCGGCCACGACTCCTGCCAGCACCACAGCGCCACCATCGGCGGCAACCTCATGCTCCAGCCCCGCTGCCTCTTCTACAACCAGTCCGAGTTCTGGCGGCAGGGGCACGAGCGCTGCTTCAAGGCCGGCGGCCAGGTCTGCCTGGCCCTGCCCGAGTCCAAGGAGTGCTCCTGCGCCTCCCTGGGCGATGGCGCGATCATGCTCCTGGCCCTCTCGGCCCAGGTCAAGCTGGCCTCGGCCAGGGGCGAGCGCCTCATCCCGGTGGCCCAGCTCTTCACCGGCAAGGGCGAGGAGCCCTTCAGTCTCGGCCCGGAAGAGGTCCTGGTCGACATCAGGCTGCCCCGGCCGGCCGGCCGGACCGGCTCGGCCTACGAGAAGCTCTCCTACCGCTCCTTCCTCGACTTCGCCCTGGTCTCGGCGGCCGCCTTTGTCAGCCTGAACGGCCACGGCGTGGGGCGGGCCAGGCTGGCCATCGGCGGCGCCGGGCCGGCCCCGCTGCTGGTCGAGGAGATCGGCCCCCTGCTGCGCGGCCAGACCCTGGACCAGGACCTGATCGGCCAGGCCGCCGAGGCGGCCGAGCGGGCCGCGGCCGGCCGGGTGGTGGATAACGCCGGGGCCAACCCCGAGTACCGCCGCCGCATGGTCGGGGTCATGACCGCCCGGGCCCTCGGCCGGGCCCAGGCCAGGGCCCTGGAGTCCTGAGTCCTTGACTTTCTGAGCCTCGCAGTCTACGCTCCGCTTCATGCCCGCCGCGGACGCCAAAACCCAGGAAGAGCCATGCGTTTCGAGGCCCTGACCACCGACCTCTACGAACTGACCATGGCCGCCTCCTACTTCGAGCACGGCCTGAGCGGCCAGGCGACCTTCAGCCTCTTCATCCGGGCCTATCCCCCCCACCGCAACTTCTTCGTCGCCGCCGGCCTGGCTGACCTGGTCGAGTACCTGGAGAGCTTCCAGTTCACGCCTTCGGACCTGGACTACCTGCACTCGACCAAGCTCTTCAAGGACGAGTTCCTGGACTACCTCAAGACCGTCCGCTTCACCGGGCGGCTGATGGCCCTGCCCGAGGGGACCATCTTCTTCGTCAACGAGCCCATCCTGGAGATCGACGGCCCGCTCCTGGAGGCCCAGCTCCTGGAATCGGTGGCCATCAACATCATCAACCTCCAGACCATGATCGCCACCAAAGCGGCCCGGGTCGTCCAGGCGGCCGGCGGCCGGCGGGTGGTCGATTTCTCGCTCCGGCGCACCCAGGGCATCGAGGCCGGGCTCAAGGTCGCCCGCTCCTGTTACCTGGCCGGCTACGCCGGCTCATCCAACGTCCTGGCCGGCAAGCTCTACGGCGTGCCCGTGGTCGGGACCATGGCCCACTCCTACGTCGCCGCCTACGAGCGGGAGATCGAGGCCTACCGGTCCTTTGTCCAGTCCTTCCCGGCCAACGCCGTTCTCCTGATCGACACCTACGACACGGTCGAGGGCGCCCACAAGGCGGTCAAGGTGGCCCGGGAGATGAAGGAGCGCGGCCAGCGCTTAAGGGGCGTCCGCCTGGACTCGGGCGACCTGGTGACCCTGTCCCAGGAGGTCCGCCGAATTCTCGATGAGGCCGGCTTCCAGGAATCGCTCATCTTCGCCTCGGGCGGCTTCGACGAGTACAAGGTCAGCGAGGTTCTCAAGGCCGGCGCGGCCATCGATTCCTTCGGGGTCGGCACCAAGGTCGGCGTCAGCGCCGACGCCCCCTATCTGGACATCTCCTACAAGCTAGTCATGATCGCCGGCCGGCCGGTGATGAAGCTCTCCAAGGGCAAGAAGACCCTGGTCGGACCGAAGCAGATCCACCGCCTCTCCGATTCGGAGGGGCGATTCCACGAGGACATCCTCTCCCTGAGAGAGGAGGACGTGGCCGGCGGCGAGCCCCTGCTCCACCGGATAATGGACCAGGGCCTCCGCGCGGCCCCGATCGAGGCGCTGACCGACATCAGGGACCGCTTCCAGGCCCAGCTCAAGCGCCTGCCCAAGAACATGAACGATCTCGAGGCCAGCGTTCGCTATCCAGTCCGGCTCTCTGAGGGCCTGAGCTCTCTCCAGGAGCGGGTCGAGCAGCGCATTGAGGAGCGCGAACTGGGCGAGAGTTGAGGAGGCCTCGGACGAGAAGCGGTTTCTGAAGTGCCCTGGCGCGATGAATACAAACGCAGGCTGATGCCCTGTGAGCGGGCCCTGGGCCAGATCAGAAGAGGCCAGCGGGTTTTTCTGGGCACCGCCTGCGGCGAGCCCCTCTTCCTGGTGGAGAAGCTCTTAGAACGGGCCGACGAACTGGCCGACGTCAAGCTGCTCCACTATCTCTCCCTCTCCCGGGCCACCACCCCGGAGCAGCGCTTTGACCGGCGCTTCCGCCACAACGCCCTCTTCGTCGGCCCGACCAACCGCCAGGCCATCAACGAAGCCCGGGCCGACTACACCCCGGTCATGACCTCGGAGATCCCCAGGCTCTTCCGGGAGCGCGTCATCCCCATCGACGTGGCCCTGATCCAGGTCTCGCCGCCGGACAGATGGGGCTACGTCTCCCTGGGCGTCTCGGTGGACATCACCCGGGCCGCGGTGGAGTGCGCGAGTCTGGTCATCGCCCAGGTCAACCCGCGCATGCCCCGGACCCTGGGCGAGAGCTTCATCCACACCGGCAAGATAGACGCCTTTGTCGAGCACGAGGCCGAGTTGTTGGAGTTCGACTACCCGGTGCCCGACGAGACGGGCTACCGCATCGCGGCCAACGCCGCCCGGCTGATCTCCGACGGGGACACGGTCCACATGGGCTACGGCCAGCTCCCCTACGCCGTGCTCGAGTTCCTGCACCGCCGCGAGCACCTGGGCGTCCACACCGAGGTGGTCGGCGAAGGCCTCATCGACCTGATCGACTCCGGCGTCGTCACCGGCGAGAGAAAGACGCTCCATCCGGGCAAGGTGGTGGCCAGCTTCTGCATCGGCAGCCGCCAGATTTACGACTACATCGATCAGAACCCCCACTTTCGCTTTCTGCCGGCCGATTACGTCTACAACCCGGCCGTCATCTGCCGCAACGACAACATGGTCTCCATCGGCGCGGCCCTGGAGGTGGACCTGTCCGGCCAGGTCTGCTCCGAGTCCTTGGGCCACCACTTTTACTCCGGTCTGGGCGGCCGGCTGGACTTCATGCGGGGCGCGGCCATGTCCCGGGGCGGCCGGGCCCTGGTCTGCCTGCCCTCGACCACCCGCGACGGCCGGACCTCGCGCATCGTCCACCATCTGGCCGAGGGCGCGGGCGTGGTGGCCACCCGGGGCGACGTGGACTACGTGGTCACCGAGTACGGCATCGTCTCGCTCAAGGGCAAGTCGGTCCGCGAGCGGGCCATGGCCCTGATCAGCGTCGCCCACCCCAAGTTCAGGCGCGAACTCCTGGAGCAGGCCAAGGCCAAGGGCAAGGTCTACCCGGACCAGATCTACCTGGACATCGAGCAGGAGCGCTACCCCTACTGGGTCGAGCGGGAGGTGGAGCTGGGCTCGGGCCTCAAGGTCAACCTCAGGCCGATCAAGCCCACCGACGAGGTGCTGCTCCAGGACTTTTTCTACTCCCACTCGGAGGAGACCATCTACAAGCGCTACTTCCGGCCGCTCCGGGCCCTGCCCCACGACACGGCCCAGGACATGGTCAACCTCGACTACCGCAACCGCATGGCCGTGGTGGCCACGGCCGGCGAGATAGGCCGGGAGTGGCTCGTCGGCGTGGCCCGCTACGCCTACGAGCCCACGGAGGACCGGGCCGAGATGGCCATCACCCTGCGCGAGGAGTTCCACGGCCAGGGGCTGGGCACGCTCCTGCAGTACGAGCTGGCCCGCTACGCCAGGGCAATGGGCTTCCAGGGCCTCACCGCCCTGGTCCTGGACAGCAACAAGGTCCTGCTGGGCCTGTTCGGCAAGCTGGGGCCTTACCACAAGAAGCAGTTCGAACCGGGCATCCTCAAACTCTGGATTGACTTTAAGGAGCTTTCGCCCGAGGCTGAGGAGGTGACCCGCCCCCTCAAGAGCGAGGACCAGGCCGATGAGTGAGGACAAAAAGGACCTCATCAAACACGCCAAGGCCATCGCCGGCCAGGTGCTGAACTTCATGACCGAGCACAAGGTGCCGGCCATCCCCCAGAACTACCTCATCTTTTACCTCTACTTCGACGTCCAGTCGGGTTGGATGAGGGAGATCGTTGACCGGGAGATCGCCACCGGCCGGGCCTGGACCGAAGAATCGACCCAGCGCGTCTTCAGCCACATCTTCTCGGCCGAGGCCAATCTCAAGCGCCACCGCCTCAACGAAAAGGTCGCCTCCAACCTCCAGGAGGTCACCCAGGGGATCCTCAACCAGGCCTCGGCCTCGGCCGACGTGGTCCACGAGACCAGCGAGAAGCTGTCCATCTCCCTGGCCGAGATAACCGGCAGCGCCGGCAGCGTCCGCGAGCTGGCCGCCTGGCTGATGACCATCCTGACCGAGATAAGGCGGGTCGAGGAGGTCAGCCGGGGGCTGGGCCAGGAGATGCAGGGCAAGCGCGAGGAGCTCCAGGACATCATGGAGGCCCTGGCCGAGGTCGAGGTCCTGGCCATGACCGACGAGCTGACTCAGGTGGCCAACCGCCGGGCCTGGGAGGCCCGGCTGACCGAGGAGTTCGGCCGCTTCAGGCGCTACAAGACCCCCTGCGGCGTGATCATGCTCGACCTGGACGACTTCAAGCAGCTCAACGACACCTACGGCCACATAGTCGGCGACCTGGTCCTCAAGGAGGTGGCCAAGATCATGACCACGGCCCTGCGGACAGTTGATTTCCCGGCCCGCTACGGCGGCGAGGAGTTCGGCGCCCTCCTGCCCGAGACTGACCTGGAGGGGGCGGTCATCGTCGCCGACCGGATGCGCTCCTGGCTGGCCGGGAGCAACTTCACGGTCAGGGGCAAGGCCATTCCCGTGACGGCCAGCCTGGGCGTGGCCGTGTTCGGGCCGGAGGACCGCAACGGCCACCAGGCCGTGGACCGGGCCGATCAGGCCCTCTACCGGGCCAAGGCCCAGGGCAAGAACCGGGTGGTCAGCCAGGCTGAGGCCTGAGGGGGAGCAGTCGCCGGATGTCCTCCCGGAGCCGCCGGTCCTCTCCGCCGCGATCGGGACGGGATGCCGCCTGAAAGGGCCCTGGGGCCCCGGTCCGCCCGGCCGGCGTGAAGGCCGGCCGTGGCCCTCATCTCCGCCAGCCGCCGCACCGACATCCCGGCCTTTTTCGGCCCCTGGCTGATCAACCGGCTCAGAGCCGGCTACTGCCTGGTCCAAAATCCCTTCCGGGCCGATTTGGTCAGGCGGGTCGAGCTTAACAGGGAGGCCGTGGACGGCCTGATCCTGTGGACCCGCAACCCCGAGCCCTTCTTCGAGCGCCTGCCCGAGCTGGAGCGAACCGGGATTCCCTTCTACTTCCAGATGACCCTGACGGCCATGCCGGCCTTGCTGGAACCGGGCCTGCCCCCGGCGCCGCGGCTCCTGGACGCCCTGGAGCGGCTCAGCCGGCGCCTGGGACCCAAGCGCCTGGTCTGGCGCTTCGATCCGATCCTGGTGACCAGCCTGACGCCGCCCGATGAAATCGCGGCCCGTTTCGACGGCCTGGCCGCCCGCCTGGCCGGCCGGACCGAGCGGGTGGTGGTCAGCCTGGCTCAGCTCTACGCCAAGGCTCGGAGAAATCTGGGTAAGCTACCAGATATTGAAGTGACCGACCTCCAGGCGCCCGAGCAGCAGTCCCTGGCCGAGGATCTCCTGGACCGCCTGGCCGCCGTGGCCCGGCGGCGAGGCTTCAGAACGCTCATCTGCGCCGCGGGACGGGATTACAGCCACCTGGGCATAAGCCCAGGTAAGTGCATCGACGAGTCCATCCTCAACGATTTCTACGGGCTCGACCTCAGCTTCGACAAGGACAAGGGCCAGCGGCCGGCCTGCGGCTGCGCCGAGAGCGTGGACATCGGCGCCTACGACTCCTGCGGCCACGGCTGCCTCTACTGCTACGCCACCCGCAACCGGGAAGCGGCGCGGGTCAGGCTGGCCCGCCACGACCCCCAGAGCCCGTTCCTCATCAGCCGGCCCGAGGAGGGCGGCCCGGAGGAGGCCAGAAGAGGTTGATCTCATGGAATCAGTAATCTACCGCCCCATCGGCGTCATCCGCTCCCCCTTCCCGAAGCCCAGGGGCGCGCCCATCCAGCCGGCCGGGGCCAGGGGCGTGGCCGGCCGGGTGGAGCTCAGGCCCGAGTTCGAGCCGGGGCTCAGGGACCTGGAGGGCTTCTCCCACCTCATCCTGATCTATCACTTCCACCTGGCCAGGGGCTATGACCTGGAGGTGGTCCCCTTCCTGGACCAGGAGAGCCGCGGCCTCTTCGCCACCCGGGCCCCTCGCCGCCCCAACCCGGTCGGCCTGTCCGTGGTCCGGCTGGTCCGGATCGAGGGTCCGGCGCTGGAGGTGGAGGACGTGGACGTGGTCGACGGCACGCCCCTGCTGGACCTCAAGCCCTACGTGCCCGGCTTCGATGCGCCCGAGAAGGTCCGCTGCGGCTGGCTGGAGGAGAGGGCCGGGGCGGCCGGGCGGATCCGGGCCGACGAGCGCTTCGCCTCGGATTAGCCCGGGCCGGGGACCGGGCCTCCCCCGGTTTACTGGCCTACCTGACCAGGACCGCCCGGACCGGCGAGGCCTCGGCCTGGGGATAGTTGAGCGGCAGGCAGATGAGAGTGTAGTCCCCCGCGGCCACCCCGGCCAGGTTGAGGCTTTCCAGGATGAGCAGGCCGGCCCCGAGCAGGATTTGGTGGACCGGCTGGTCCTGGTCGGCCAGGGCGTCGACGCTCAGGTAGTCGAGGCCGACCAGGCCGGCCTCGAGCTCCAGGCAGGCCCGGGCCGCGCCGGGCGAGAGGGAGACGTAAGCGGGGCTGAAGCGGCCGCTGGCGCTCAGGCCGCTCAGGGAGTTGTCGGTCTTGAAGAGGAGGGCCTGGCCGGCCTGCGGCTCGACCCCGGCCAGGTCAACGGCCTCGATAATCGGCCGGCCGGCCGCCTCGATGACCCGGGCCGGCCGGATGAACTCGGAGACCGGGTACTGGTCCAGGCAGGCGCCCCCGGGGATGAAGTGGCCCGGCGCTTCCAGGTGGCTGCCGTAGTGGCTGCCCAGACAGAGGTGGGAGACGTCGGCCTGGCCGCCCTCGGCCAGGCGGCAGGTCCAGCGCCGCTCAAAGGGCGGATCGCCCGGATAGGCGACCGCCTGGCGGCCCAGGTCCAGGGAGATGTCTTGGATCTCGCGGTAGTCGATCATGGCCCTTCACCCCCGGCCGGGTCGGTCCCTCAGCTTGTCCCAGGGGCCCGGCCGCGTCAAGGGGGCCTCGCTGCCGGGTTGATCCGGACCGGCTCATCGGTTATAGTTCGGCGAAACGCTCATCGGAGAAGTACATGTCCTGGCTCCGACCCTGTTGCTTGACTCTCCTCTGTTTCTGGCTCCTGGCCCCCGCCGCGGCCGAGGCCTGGACCCGGGCGGCGACCAAGCCCGGCTTCCCGGTCAACCTGGGCGGCCGGCCGGTCGAGGAGTCCTCGGTCGCCCTGGGCGACGTGGACGGCGACGGCCGCCTGGAGATCTTCGTCGGCGACACCTCGGGCGCCATCGCCTGCTACAGCTACCGCGGCCAGCGGCGCTGGGCCTACCGGACCAACCGGATCATCAAGTCCTCGCCCTCCTTCGGGGACGTGACCGGCGACGGCCAGCCCGACATCGTCGTCGGCCTGGGCGCCGACGTCAACAACCGGGTGGCCGGCGGCTTCCTCTGCCTCGACGCCCGGACAGGCCGGCGGCACTGGGAAAGGGCCACCCGCGACGTCTACGGCGGCCGGGAGGGCAGCTTCTCCAACGGCGTGAACGACGGCGTCTTCGGCTCGGCCAACCTGACCGACCTCAACCACGACGGCCGGCCGGAGATCATCATCACCTCCTGGGACCACCAGATTTACGTCCTCAACGGCCAGAACGGCGCCAACTTCTCCCGCTACTGGCCCTACGACTTCTGGGACTCCTCCTGGGGCACGCCCGTGGTGGCCGACATCAACGGCGACCGGCGGCTGGAGATCGTCATCGGGGCCGATCTGACCGCCTCCTGGGTCAGGGGCTCCTTCAACGGCGGCCGGATGTGGGTCTTTGACCTGGCCGCCCGGAGCCTGACCAACTGGCCGCGGAGCACCCGGCAGACCTTCTACTCCTCGCCGGCCGTGGGCGACATCAACCGGGACGGCTACTACGAGATCGTCTGCGGCACCGGGACCTACTACCAGGACGAGGGCCACCTGGTCCACGCCTGGAACCGGGAGGGCAACGAGCTGCCGGGCTGGCCGGTCCGGGTGGGCGGCTACGTCTTCTCCTCCCCGGCCCTGGCCGACATGAACGGCGACGGCTATCTGGACGTCATCGTCGGCTGCTACGACGGCCAGGTCTACTGCATCGACAACGACGGGACCATCATCTGGCGGACCATGCTGGTCGACGTCAACGGCGGCTCCAACGGGCTGCGCGACCCGCGCTACCACATCCGCTCCTCGCCGGTGGTGGCCGACATCAACGGAGACGGCCGGCTGGAGGTGCTGGTTCCCTTCGCCTGGGAGGTGGCCGTCCTGGACTACCGGGGCCGGCAGCTGACCGGACCCCGAAGCGTGAGCTACGTGGCCAACTGGTCCCTGTTCTCCTCTCCGGCCGTGGCCGACATCGATCGAGACGGCTACCTGGACATAGTCATCGGCGGCGGCATGGCCGGCGGTCGGGGCGGCCTGTGGGCCTGGCCGACCAGGGCCCGGTCCAACGCGGCCCGACCCTGGCCCACCTTTCACAAGGATTTCCAGCGGTCAGGCCTGGTGGCCGTTTCCGGATCGTCCCAGCCGCCCCCCGAGCTGAACGGCTACTAGACCCCGAGCGGGCCCGGCCGGCGGCGGCTCCGGCCAGGCCGGCGGCCTGGCCGGACGGCGGTGAGGGCCTGGTGGCGGGGTCGGTTCAACCGGAGAAAGCCGGCGGTATAGACTGACGATCATGCGAGGCCGAACTCTCAGACTCAGCCTCAATATCTGCCTCGGTCTCAGTCTGGCCTGGCTGGTCCTGATCGGGCTGTTTCGTTTCCTGGATCACGACGAACTGGAGCACCTCCACACCGCCTGGCTGGTCTTCAAGGGCTTTGAGCCCTACACCGACTTCTTCCAGCATCACCACCCCCTGCTCTGGTACCTCATCTGGCCCCTGGCCGCCCTGGAGAGCCCGGCGGCCCTGGTCTGGACCCGGGGCCTGATGCTGGCCGGCGCCCTGGCGATCCTCTACCTGACCTACCGGATCGGACGGGACCTGCTGGGGCCCTTCTCGGCCCGCCTGGCCGTCCTGTTTCTGGCCAGCCTCAACCTCTACACCCAGAAGGTCGTCGAGCTGAGGCCCGACGTGCCCATGACCGTCATGCTCCTCCTGGCCGGGCTGTTCCTCTTCCGGCTGCTCGAGCGGCCCAGCCTGGCCCGGTCGGTGGGGCTGGGCCTCAGCGGCGGCCTGGCCTTCTTCTTCCTCCAGAAGGCCGTCCTGGGCTTGGGTCTGATGGCCCTCATCCTGGCCGTCGCAACGGCCCGGCGCCGCCTGGGGCTCCGCCACCTGGCCGCCGGCCTGGCCGCCTTCGTGGCCGTGCTCCTGCCCTACGCCGTCTACCTGGCCGCCACCGGCCAGGTCCAGGTCTACTACCTGCTCAACTGGCGGCTCAACTTCAACTGGCTCTTCCTCTTCCCGGCCCGCTGGGTCATCAGGGAGAGCCTCCAGGAGAACCCTCTCTTCTACCTGTTCGCCGCGGCGGGCGGCATCTGGATCCTGAACCGTCGGCCCCGGGCCCGCCAGATCCCGGTGCTGGCCCTGGGGCTCTATCTGGGCGTGGCCCTGGTGCCCATGTGCTTCCGCCAGTACTTTCTGCCGGCCTTGCCCTTCGCCGCCCTGGCCGCCGGCGCCGGGGCGGCGGTGGTTATAAAGGGGCTCCGGATCCGGCGCTTCGCCTGGCTGCTGCCGGTCCTCATCCTCCTGGCCGCGCCCCTGGAGCCGACCGCCAGGGAGGCCCTGAGCTTGACCCAGGCCGACCAGCGGGCCAAGGCGGTCTACGTCCTGAGCGTGACCGGACCCGGGGACCTGGTCTACGACGGCGACATCCAGTTCAATCTCTTCCGCCGGGACCTGGACTATTTCTGGTACTCCTTGGACGCCCTGGCCGGCCTGGACAGCCTCCAGCGGCTGAAGCCTTACGCTTATGACCCCTACCGCCTCATCGAGGAGAAGAAGCCCCGGCTGGTCAGCCTCTTCGGCCTGGCCGCCGACCACCCGACCCTGCGGGCCTATCGCCCCTCGCCGATCTACCCGGATCTCCTCCTCCGCCAGGGGGACTAGCCGGGGCCGGGGCCCGCGGCTGGCAGGTTTCTTGCAGAATTTGCGCCCGCGAGCGAAGGCGAGCCGGATTTCGTAACCGCGCCCGGCGCCGCGACACTGACCGGAGAGAGGTCCTTTTGCCGCCTGAATCTCAACCAGCCGCAAACCTGGACCAGTCCCGCCGGGAGCTGATCGCCCGCGGACTGCCCCAGGGTGGCTTCGCCGCTCGGGCCGGCGGCCGGGCCCGCGTCGACGCCACGGCCTGGGCCGTCCTGGCCCTGGAGGCGGCCGGGGAAGGCGGCCCGCTCCTGGGCCCGGCCAGGCGCTACCTGGGCGCCCAACAGCTCGAAGACGGCCGGGTGCCCATCCAGCCGGACCATCCCGAGGCCTTCTGGCCCACGCCCCTGGCCATGCTGGCCTGGGCCGGCCAGGCCGACTGGGCCGAGCCCCTGGCCCGGGCCGGCCGGTTCCTGCTGGCCGCCACGGGCAAGCACTGGGAGAGGAAGCCGGGGCACTACCTGGGCCACGACACGGCCATCAAGGGCTGGCCCTGGATCGAGGCCACCCATTCCTGGGTCGAGCCCACGGCCTTGGGCATCCTGGCTCTCAGGTCGGCCGGCCAGGGCGGCCACCCCCGGGTGGCCGAGGCGGTCCGTATGATCCTGAACCGCCAGCTCCCCGGCGGCGGCTGGAACTACGGCAACACCCTGGTCTTCGGCAGTCAGCTGCCGCCCATGCCCGAGGCGACCGGCTTCGCTCTGGCCGGCCTGGCCGGCCTGGCCTCCCGCGGCCAGGTCCAGGCCAGCCTGGACTACCTGACCGGCCAGGTCAGCCGCCAGCGCACCCCCCAGACTCTGGGCTGGGGGCTCCTGGCCCTGGGGGCCTGGGGCTCCCGGCCGGCCGAGGCCCGGGCATGGATCGAGGAGACCCTCGGCCGGCAGGCGGCCTTCGGGCCTTACGACACCATGTCCCTGGGGCTTCTCGTCCTGGCGGCCGAGACCCCGGCCGGGCTTGGGGGTGAGGCCTGATGGACTCGAGCCGCAGCAATAAGCGCCGCGGCAAATGGACCAGGCGCGAATTCCTCCTGGCCAGCCTGGGCGCAGTCGCGGCCGCGGCCGGCGGGATCTACGCCCTGGGCCGTCGCCGGCCCGAGGGCCAGGCGGCCGCCTTCGTGGCCAAGGCCCCCGACTACGGAGCGGACCTGACCTCGCTCGTGGCCCGGGGATTCCGGGAGCTGGGCCTGGGCCCGGCCGAGATCAAGGGCCGGCGCATCCTCCTCAAGCCAAACATCGTCGAGCCCCGGGTTGGGGCCGAGCACATCTGCACCCACCCGCTGGTCGTCCGGGCCGCCATCGAGGCCTTCCTGGGGCTGGGCGCGGCCGGGGTGGTGGTCGCCGAGGGCTCGGGTCACTGCACCGACGTCTACCGGGCCCTGGACGAGTCGGGCATCGGCCGGGTTCTGGTCGAGGACCGCGTCCCTTACGTCGACCTCAACCACGACGATCTTTACAGCCTGCCCAACCTGGGCCGGCGCACCCGCCTCCAGCGGCTCACCTTCCCCGCGGCCCTGCGGAAGGCGGACTGGATCGTCTCCCTGCCCAAGCTGAAGACCCACCACTGGGCCGGCATGACCGCCTCGATGAAGAACCTCTTCGGCCTGATGCCGGGCTCGGTCTACGGCTGGCCCAAGAACGTGCTCCACCACGCCGGGATCATCGAGTCCATCCTGGACATCAACGCCACTTTGAAACCCCACTTCGCCATCGTTGACGGCGTCGTGGGCATGGAAGGCGACGGGCCGATAATGGGCCGCCCCAAGCCGGCCGGCGTCCTGGTCATGGGCCGCAACCTGACTGCGGTGGACGCCAGCTGCGCCAGGATAATGGGCCTCATTCCGGAAAGAGTGGCCTACCTGAAGGCCGCCTCGGGCTGGCTGGGCCCGATCCGGGAAGAGAACATCAGCCAGCGCGGCGAGAGCCCGGCCTCGGTCCGGACCGACTTCGCCCTGATCGAAACCATCCCGGCCCAGCGGGGACTGAGAGGTTAGCCGGCCCCGGCCCGGCTCTCCGGCGGCTGTTTTCCGCCTGGGGCCTGGCAAACCCGGCGCCGGGGCTTGACCGGTCGGTGCTAAAGTGTATCATTCGAGATAGAAATCAGCCCCGCCCTCGGCCGGCGGAGCTCTCCTAGGGATTGGCTGAGAGGCCCGGTCCAGCCCCGGCCGGCCGCCTGGCCGGTGGAGCGCTCGGGGTTATTGGTTGGGCTGAGGCCGGCCCTGTGGTATGAATATAAGCGGGGTTCGGGGGGCCTGACCGCACCGGGTTTCCGAGCAACGCTGAGGTAGGTCCTTTCGGGCTGACTGTTTCATGGACAGACTGAATCACATCCTGGTGGTCGAAGAGGACGACGGACTCCGGGACCTCATCGGCCTGGCCCTGACCGAGGCCGGCCACCAGGTCAGTCTGGCCGCCACCGGGAACCAGGCCCTGGAGCTGCTGGCCAAGCACGTCTTCCAGACCATCATCACCGACCTGCGCGTCCCCGGCCCCTCCGGCCTGGATATGCTCAACTACGTCCGGGAGCACGCCACGAGAACCCCGGTCATCGTCATGACCGCCTACGCCTCGGTCGACGACGCGGTCAAGGCCATGCGCGAAGGGGCCTTCGACTTCCAGACCAAGCCCCTCAACCTGGACCACCTCCTCCTGACCGTGGAGAGGGCCCTGGAGAGGGCGACCCTGAGCCACGCCTTCGACTACCTGCGCAACGAGCAGCCCTACCTCTACCAGCTCAAGGCCATCGTCGCCGAGTCGGCGGCCATGAAGGAAGTCCTCAGGAAGGTGGCCCGGGTGGCCCCGACCAACTTCACGGTCATGCTCACCGGCGAGAGCGGCACGGGCAAGAGCCTGATCGCCGGCTCCATCCACGCCAACTCGCCCCGGCGGGACCACACCCTGGTCACGGTCAACTGCGCCGCCCTGTCCGAGACCCTCCTGGAGAGCGAGCTCTTCGGCCACGAGAAGGGGGCCTTCACCGGGGCCCACAAGGACCGGACCGGCCGCGTCCAGCAGGCCCACGGCGGCACCCTCTTCCTGGACGAGGTCGGGGACATGAGCCCGGCCACCCAGGCCAAGATCCTGAGGGCCATCGAGGACCGGGTCATCCGCCGGGTCGGCGGCAACCGGGAGATCCGGGTCGACGTCAGGATAATCTCGGCCACCAACCACGAGCTGACCGAGTCGGTCAAGAGGGGGGCCTTCCGGGAGGACCTCTTCTACCGCCTCAACGTCACGCCCATCCGCCTGCCCTCGCTCAGGGAGCGGCCCGAGGACATCGTCCCCCTGGCCACCAGGTTCATCGACCGGGTCTGCCGGGAGCTGAAGCGGCCTCCCATGGAGCTCAGTCCGGCGACCTGCCGGGCCATGGAGGGCTACCAGTGGCCCGGCAACATCCGCGAGCTGCGCAACGCCATCGAGCGGGCCGTGCTCTTCGCCACGGACCGGGTCATCACCCCGGACCAGCTCAACCTGGCCACGCCCCAGGCCGGCTCGGCCGAGGGCTGGCCCAGCGATGATCTGAACCTGGAACGCCTGGAGCGCCGGGCCATCGAGACCGCCCTGGAGCGGTCGGACTACGTCCAGGCCCGGGCCGCCGCCCTGCTGGGCATCAGTCCCAGGGCCCTGGTCTACAAGCTGGACAAGCTCCAGATCCGCCACCCCGAGCTGGACAGGCGCCGGCGGCGCGCCGCCGGTCCCTAGCCTGATCCCCGGACCGGCCCGCCGGCGGGCATTTGTCTTGCATGGCCATCCCCTCGGGTATAAGAACACTCTTCGAATGCGGCCGGAAGAGAAGCCTCTCCCGGCCCTGAGGGCGGCCCCGGGTCAATGACCCCAGCAGCGAAAGAGTCTCGGCCGTGTTGAAAGAGAGAAGCTGGCAGAGCCTGGCCCTGGGCGGGGCCCTGGTCGTCTACCTGGTCTATCGCCTGACCTGCAGCTGGGCCGACCCGGACCTGTGGGGCTACCTGGCCTTCGGCCAGCTCTTCTGGCGGGGCGAGGGCTTCCCCTACCGGGACATCTTCGCCTACGCCCCGACCAAGGAGGTCTGGGTCTATCACGAGTGGCTGACCGGGGTGGTCTTCTACCCCATCTATCGGCTCCTCGGCGCGCCGGGCCTGCAGCTCCTCAAGTACGGCCTGGGGCTGCTCACCGCCGGCCTGATCTACCTGACCGCCCGCCGCAAGGGCGGCCAGCCCCTGGTCTCGGCCATCGCCCTGTTCCTGGCCGCCGTGGCCTTCAGCGTGGGCTACTCGCCGGTCAGGGCCCAGCTCTTCACCTATCTCTTCTGGGCCCTGTCGACCTTTCTCCTGGAGACGGCCCGGCAGGAGGAACGCTTCGCCCGGCTGTGGTGGCTGGTGCCCATCCAGATCGCCTGGGCCAATTTTCACGGCGGCTTCGTGGCCGGCCTGGGGCTCATCGGGCTCTACGCCGCCGGCCAGGTCCTGGCCCGGCGGAAGTTCTGGCCCTACCTGGCCGTCCTGGCCGCCGCGGCCGCGGCGACCCTGATCAACCCCTACGGCCTCAAGTACTGGACCTACCTGGCCGACGCCATCACCATGCCCCGGCCGGAGATCACGGAGTGGCAGCCGATCTTCCAGGCCTACAGGGAGGGCGAGCTGCTCTCCCGGCACGGCTACTTCCTGGTCATGATCTTCCTGGCCGTCATCTTCTCCCTCTGGTACCGCCTGCGGGACCTGACCGCCGCCCTGGTCCTGCTGACGACCCTTTACTTGGGCGTCAAGCACGTCAGGCACCAGGTCTTCTTCCTCTGGTCCTTCGGCGTCTACTTCCCGGTCATGCTCACCGCCTTCATCGGCCGGCTCAGGTCGGATGAGAAATTCATGAAGCTGCTGCCGCGAATCGGCCGGAAGCTGCCGATGATAGTCGCCGCCGGGGCGGCGGCCTGGTGGATTTACGGCGCGGCGACCCAGCACCCCCTGAGCCTCATCCCCCGGCCAGGCCCGGACAAGAAAAACAAGTCCGCGGTCTACTACCCCCTGGGCGCCCTGAACTACATCCGGGAGAACAACCTCTCGGGCAACCTGCTGCCCAGGTTCGAGTGGGGCGAGTACATCATCTGGACCCTCTACCCCAAGTGCCGGGTGGGCATGGACGGCCGCTACGAGACGGTCTACCCCCACGATTACTGCCGCGAGTACTTCGCCTTCATCTTCGCCCGGCCGGGCTGGCGGGAATTCCTGCGCAACTACCCCCACGACATGATCCTGATCCAGGCCGGCTCCAAGACCCGCCAGCTCATGAAGGGCGAGGCCGACTGGCAGGAGGTTTACAGCGACGAGGGCTGCGTCCTTTTTTGGAAGAAGGTTAAGGAGAGCTGCCCCTGCCTGTCGGGGCTGGACCCTCCGGCCGGAGACGGCCGGGGCTGAGCCGGAGCCGCCCGCCGCGGGGTCCTCAGGGCGCTGACCGGCCGGGCCCTTATCAGTGGGGCAGTTTGAGCGGGATCGGGGCGGTGATCGAGGAGGCCGCCACCGGACTCACCTCGGTCCTGACCCGGCTGACCGCCGGCGCGGGCCTGACCGGTGAGCCCAGTTCGGTCCTGATCACCTCCTCGGCCGGGCTGAGCTGGCCGGTTGAGCCGTCCTGAGCGGCGATGACCCTCGCCGCCGGAGGCGGGCTGGCCTTGGCCGGGCTGGCCGGCGATTCGGGCTCGGTCGTTGCCGGGACCTCGGGCCGGGCCGGGCCGGCCTCCTGGGGGGCGGCCGCCGCGGCCGGCTCGGGACGCTCCGGCGTCGCCGTTGCCGAGGGCGGGGGCGGGCCGGCCGAGGCCTCGACCTGGGCCGGGACCTGTTCCGGCGCCGGAGACGGGCTGGCCGGCGCCTCGACCTCGAGCGACCGCTGGGGCGCGGCCTTGACCTCGATCTTGCCCGCCTCGGCCGAGGCGGGCGCCTCGACCGGAGCCGGCCTCTCCGGGGGAGCGGCCTCGGCCTTGACCTCGATAGTCTTCGGCCGTTCTGGAGGGCTGACCTTGACCTGGGGTTTCGCCTCGACCTCGGGCTTGACGGGACCGGTTTCGGCCTGGGCCGGGGCCCGGCTCGGGCCGGAGCCGATCCGATCGGTCTGGCTGGAAGCGCCGGCCCCCTGGTCGGGCCGGGGCCGGACCGGAGGAGCCGACTGGGGCGGAGCCGCCGGCTCCGATGGGCCGCCGGGACTCGTCGCGGGCTTGAGGTCCTGCCCGGCCGGGCCGAGCCGGCTGGCCGGAACGGGCTCGAGCTTGACCGCCTTGATCTTGGGCGCGGGCCAGGCCTCCTGGGTCTGGGCTGGCTTGATCTCCTCCTCTTTCAGCCCCGGCCGCACCGCCGAGGTCTCCGCCGGGCTCGCCGGCCCCTCGGTCGGGCTGAGGCGGTCCGGAGAGGTGACCCTGGGGTTGATGACCCCCTGGACCTCCCGCCAGTGCTGGCCGGCCAGGCCGTAATAGCTTGGCGAGGCCTCGACGGCCTGCTGGAACTGATCGGCCGCCTTGAGAAAATCACCATCCCAGGCCATCAGGCAGCCGATGTTGTTGTGAGCCTTGGCCGGCCCCAGGCCGCTGGCGAACTGCTGGTAGGCCTGGGACCAGCGGCCGTCGCGGGCGTAGACCAGAGCCAGGTTGTTCCTGGCCAGCTTGTGGTTGGGGTCGAGGCTGAGGGCCTTCCTGAAGCTGTCCTCGGCGTTGGTCAGGTCACCGTTCAGCATGAAGGCCAGGCCCCGGTTGTTGTAGATCGACGCCTCGGTGGGCCTGATCTTCAGGGCCCGATCAAAGGCCTCCAGGGCCAGGGCCGGCTTCTTCTCGAAGTTGTAGAGGACGCCCAGCCCGTTAAGGGCCTTCCAGCGGCTGGAGTCCAGGTCGAGGGTCCTCAGGAGGGCCGCCTTGGCCTCCTCGATCTTGCGCTGCGAGAGGCGGCACAGGCCCAGCCCCTGCCACAGCTCGGCCTCGTTGGGCTTGTCCTTGAGCAGCTCGGCGAAGATCTCCTCGGCCTGGGCCCACTGGCGGGTCCTGAGATAGACCATGGCCATCTTGGTCCGCAGCCGGAAATGCTGCTCCGGCTGGGAGAGGGCCAGGGCGCGATTGTACTCGAACAGGGCCGGCAGATAATCGCCCCGCAGGGCCATTTTGTCGCCGTGGGCCTCGATTCGGATCGGATCCTGGCTGGCCTTCTCATCGGTCTCCTGATAGGCCATCTCCTTGAGGGCCTGACGGGACTCGAGCTTCTCGATCTCGTTCTGTTTCAGGGACCGGACCTTGCCGTCCTGGTCGCTGGCGCAGCCGCTCAACAGCAGGCAGGCCAGCGCCGCCGCGATCAAGACCGCCTTTAAGCCCCCCCGTCTTCTGTCCATGTCCTCACCATCCCTGGTCATGGTTTTTCTTCCGCTCCCGGCTTCGTTCCTCCCGGCCGCCTCAAGCTCAGAACTCCACCGCACTGAAATTGGCCTGGGCGTCCCGGACCTGCTCCGTGATCCGTTCAACCAGCAGTTCGTCCAGCCGCCAGCCCTGCCGGTGCAGAAAGAGGGCCGCCTTGCCGTCCAGTCTTTTGACCGGAGAGGGCTTCTCCTCGGCCCCGAAGGACACCGACCCGGCCAGCCGGGCCACGTAGTCGGCCAGAAAGACCAGTCCGGCCGTCTGGGGATCTTCCTGGCACTCCCAGGGCCGGTGGTGGCCGCCCGCCGCCGCGATCAGCGGCGGCGGGAAGTTCCAGTTGACCAGGAGAGCCCGGCCCACTGTGGAATGATCCACCCCGAAGACCTCGGCCTCGGCGTCGCACCAGGAGGCGTGATCCTTTTCCAGGCTGTCCAGGACCCGGTCGAAATCCTTGGGCCGGTAGGCGTCCAGGGCGACCTTGCCGATGTCATGGATCAGGCCGTGGACGTAATAACCCCGGCCCACCTTGAGGTCGTGGCGGGCCAGGGTCTCGGCGGCCAGGCCGACGAACTGGGAGTGGTTCCACAACTGGGAACGCTGGAACCTCTGGCGCATGGGCCGGTTGGACCCGGCCGCCTGAAAGGCGGTGATGCTCAGGGCCAGCTTGCGGACCTCCTCAAAGCCCAGGACGACCACGGCCCGCTGCAGGGAGTCGATCCGGGACATGCAGCCGTAGGACGGTGAGTTGGCCACCTTGAGCATGCGGGCCGTCAGGGCCGGGTCTCGGGCCAGGACTCGGGCCAGATCGCTGGCCGAGCGGCGGGGATCCGCCCCCAATTGAATTACCTGGTGAGCCACATCGGGCAGGGTGGGAAGATCCCCGGCCTTGCAGCCCAGGACCTCGCTCAGGAGCTTCTCAGCATCAGAACTCATGGCCCGCCTCATTTCCAAACCAGGCTCGGCCTGGTCTAAAAAATACCCATTATGCTGATCACGGCCGGCCCGGCCATTACGGCCATGATGGCCGGAAAAATCATGAACAAAACTGGGAAAAGAAGCTTGAGCGGTATCTTGGCCGCCAGCTCTTCGAGATGCTGGCGCCGCTTGGTTCTCAGCTCGTCCGAATAGACCCTCAGCGAGCGGCCGATGCTGACCCCGAAGCGATCGGCCTGGATGAGCATGGCCACCAGGCTGTTGAGTTCGTCCACGCCGCAGCGCCTGGCCAGGTTCCTCAGGGCCGTGTCGCGGGGTACGCCCAGCTTGAGCTCCAGGGAGAGAAGGGTCAGCTCCTCGGCCAGGAGCGGGCTGGAGGCGCTCAGCTCGTTGGAGACGCGCTTGACCGCCGCGTCCAGGCCCAGCCCGGCCTCGACGGCGATGACCAGCAGGTCCAGGACGTTGGGCAGCTCCTTGGAGATGCGGTTGGCCCGGGCCTTGCCCATCTTCTCGAGGATGTAGCTGGGCACCAGATAGCCCAGCACGGCGGCCATCACCGCGATGACCAGCACTCCGCCCGGCCGCATCCTGACGACCAGCCCGACGATCAGGGCCAGACCGGGCAGGCCGAAGCAGAGGGCTATCTTGAGGCCGATGAAGGTGCTGACCGCTTCCGGCGAGCGGAACCCGGCCACGGCCAGGTCATTGCGGATCTTGCTCTTCTGCCAGCCCTCGCCGCCTTTGCCGGCCGAGGAAAGGCGCTTGAGCAGGCCCAGGAACATCTGCCTGGGGCCGCCGCTCGGCTTGCCGGTCCGGGACTGGCTGGGCGACTCGGAGATGGCCCTCAGCCGGCGCCAGACCGGATCGCGGCGGAGCAGGAGGTTCCAGACCGAGACGGCCAGGAGCAGGATCACCGCGGCCACGGCCAGGGCCAGGGCCGCCCGGATCACCAGGTCGAGATCGAGATTCCTCAAGAATGACAAAATCCAGCTCATCACACGTCCAGGGCGACCAGCTTCTTGATGACCAGGATGCCCAGCAGTTCGAAGACCCCGCCTATGACCAGAACCATCTGGCCGATGGGATGCACGAAGGCGATCTTGATGTAGCCCGGACTGCTCAGCCAGAGGATGCCCAGCAGGGCCGGGGCCATGATGGAGAGGATGATGCCCGAGAGGCGCCCCTCGGCCGAAAGGGCCTTGACCGTGCGCAGCAGGCGGAAGCGCTCCCGGATGATGTAACCCATGTTGTCCAGGATCTCGGTCAGGTTGCCGCCCGTCTCTCGCTGCAGGGTGACCGCCGTGGCGAAGAATTTGACGTCGTTCAGCTCGATCCGCCCGACCAGATCGGTCAGGGCGTCCTCCATGGTCTTGCCGAAGGAATAATCCTCGAAGACCTTGGAGAACTCGCCGGAGATGGGCTCGCCCATCTCGTCGGCGACCATGCGCAGGGCCGAGGAGAAGCTGTGGCCCGCCCTGATGGCCCGGGCCATCAGGTCAACGGCGTCCGGGAACTGCTCCTCAAAGACGGCCAGGCGTTTGGCCTTGATCCGTCTGAGGATGACGATGGGCAGATAGGCGCCCACGACCATGGCCAGGAGGCCCAGAAGCCCCAGGCCCAGGATGGCCGAAACCAGCAAGCCCATGACGGCCAGGGTGCCCGAGAGGAGCACCAGGGTGCCCATGTTGAAAGGATTGCCGGCCTGGCGGAGCAGGTCCTGAAGCCCGGAAGTGCGGGGCAGTTTGGCCAGGAGGCGATCCAGGACCCCGATGGAGGAGAGCGAGGTCTGGCGCATGAGGGCGTAGGCCGCCGCCTCGGCCACCGACTCGCTCGGCCCCAGGGAAGCCAGCCGCCTCTTGACGGCCGAACGAGGATGCTCCTGGCCCGGAAAGAGGATCATTCTCAGGCCGACGCCGGCCAGGATCACGCTCAGGAAAAAAAGAACTGACAGACCCCAGATCATCAGCGTCCCGTCCTGCCCATCCTCTCCGAGAACAGTTCGGCGTCGAGGTCAATGCCGTGGGTCTTGAGCTTCTCGGAGAAGCGCGGCCTGATCCCGGACGGACCGAACTGACCGACGACCCGGCCGGCTTCATCGATGCCGGTCTGTTCGAACTTGAATATCTCCTGGAGGGTGACCACGTCGCCTTCCATGCCGGTCACCTCGGTGAAGCTGACCACCTTGCGCGAGCCGTCCTGGAGTCGGGCCACCTGGACGACGACGTCGATGGCGTTGGCGATCTGGCGCCGGATGGCCTTCTCCGAGATTTCCAGGCCGCCCATGGAGACCAGGGTCTCCAGCCGGTTCAGGCAGTCCCTGGGATTGTTGGCGTGGAGCGTGGTCAGGCTGCCGTCGTGGCCGGTGCTCATGGCCTGCATCATGTCCAGGGCCTCGCCGCCGCGGACCTCGCCGACGACGATCCGGTCGGGCCGCATGCGCAGGCTGTTGCGGACCAGGTCGCGCATGGTCACCTGGCCGTGGCCTTCGATGTTGGGCGGCCGCGTCTCCAACCGGACGACGTGGTCCTGCTGGAGCTGCAGTTCGGCCGAGTCCTCGATGGTGATGATCCGATCGGCCTTGGGGATGAACGAGGAGAAGACGTTGAGCAGGGTCGTCTTGCCCGAGCCGGTGCCGCCGCTGATGATGACGTTCAGGCGAGCCTTGACCACCCCCTCCATGACCTTGGCCGCCTGGGGGCTGATGCTCCCGAAGCGGATGAGGTCGTCCACCTGGAGGGGGTCCTTGGAGAACTTCCGGATGGTCAGGGCCGGGCCGTCCAGGGCCAGGGGCGGGATGATGGCGTTGACCCGGCTGCCGTCGGCCAGGCGGGCGTCGACCATGGGCGAGGACTCGTCGATCCGCCGGCCCACGGCCGTAGCTATCTTGTCTATTATCTTGAGCATGTGCTGGTCGTTGCGGAAGCGGACCGGCACCTTGATCAGCCGGCCGGCCCGCTCGACGTAGACCTGATTGTAGCGGTTGCACATGATCTCGGTGATGGTCTCGTCGACCAGGAGGGGCTCCAGCGGACCCAGGCCCAGGACCTCGTCCTTGATCTCCGAGACCAGGACGTCCCGCTCCTGCTTGCTCAGGGTGACCGACTCCTCTTCCAGCACCGCCAGGATGGCGTATTCCAGCTCGCTCTCGGCCAGCCCGCTGGTCGAGTCGGTCAGGAGGGACAGATCCATCTGGTCGATGACCTTGTAGTGAATCCGACCCTTGAGATCCTGATAGGCCGATTCACGCTGGTCGTCGACCGGTCTTACCTCGACGGCCTTTCCGCTCGGGGGGGCGCTGCCCCCCAGCCGCTCGCGCAGACTCACCCGGCCTCTCCAGTCTCATTGGCCAGCTTGTTGGCCAAATCCAGGACCGCCTTGGACCACTTGCACTTGGAGTCTATGGCCAGCACCGGCCGGCCGATGTTGGCCGCCTCGGCCAGGGCCGGGTACTGGTTGGGCAGCCAGGCCACCACCTCCCGGTTGAGGACCGCCTCCACCTCCCGGGGCAGGATGGAGCCCCGGGAATCGGCCCGGTTGACCAGCGGCCGGATCCGCTCCTTCTCGTGGCCGAGGCGCTGGCTCAGGGAGACCAGCCTGGCCGCGGCCTTGAGCCCGACCACGGTCGGCTCCAGGACCATGAGCATCTGCTCGCAGCGGTCGATGGCCACCAGGTTGAGGTCGTCCAGGCCGCTGCCCAGGTCGATGACCACGAAGGCGTGGCTGCGGGCCAGGAAGTCCAGGGCCGCGCCGACGTGGTTGGGCCTGACCTCCTCGGCCTCGACCGGATCATCGGGCGCGGCCAGCAGCCTGAAGCCGGGCGCGACCTCGAGGAGAAGGCTGTCCAGGAGCACGGCGTCCAGGCGCTCGAAATTCTGGGCCACGTCTGTCCAGTCCCGCTTCGGCTCCAGGTCCAGAAGAAAGGCCTCATTGCCGCCGGACATGTCCAGGTCGACCAGGGCGACCCGCTGGCCCATGACCTGGCTGAAGGCCCAGGCCAGGTTGATGGCCAGGTGGCTCGTCCCGACGCCGCCCTTGGAGCCGATGATCCCGAAGAGCCGGCCCTTGGGCTCATCGGAGACCTGGGTGGGCATCCTTATCCTGAGGATGGCCTCCTTGAAGGCCTGGATCGAGTCGGGCTCCTCGGCCAGATACTCCCGGACGCCCAGCCTGACGGCCCGGATGATGTGCTCCGGCTCCTTGGAGTTGGACAGGGCGACCACGGCGCTGCCGGAAACCGAAATTCTGAGCCGCTCCAGCAGATCAATCAGGCCCCTGTTCTCGGGATCGTACTCGACCAGCAGGACCTGGGGCCGGATCTGGAGCGCCTTGCGCTCAAACTCCTCCAGCGAGGACTCAATGCTCAGGAGTTTGACGAAGGGCGAGGCCGCGGCCAGGGCTCTGACGCGCTCGCCGCCCTGCTTGGTCAGTTGCAGAGCCAGAACCTGAGAATCACCTACGTTCAAGAAGTCCTCCTAGCCCGCCAGCTTCAAGCAAGAGGCCCGGCAAGAATTCCCGGCCGCCTGTCTGCCGTTCGGCTGTCCCCTGACCCGCCTTTCACGCCCCCTCCCTTTGCTCTCTCGGCCGACCCGGCCCGGCCGGCCTAACGGATCAGCATCGAGCGGGCGGCCCTGGTGCCCAGGTTGGCCCCGCCGGTGGTGCTGCCGTCGGCGATCATGGACCCGCACTCCAGATGGCCGGTCAATTGCTTGGCCGGCGGGCCCAGAACCTCGGTGATGACGAAGTAGGCGAAGCCGATGACGCTGCCCTGGGTCGGCCCCGATTCATCGACCACGGGCAGGAGAACCCGCCACTGGCCGTTGCTGTCCCTCTCCTGGAGCCAGCGCTGCTCCAGCTCCTGGAACAGGGTGGTGATGACGCCGTTGTTGAGGCTGATCTGATCGCCCACCGACAGCCCGGGGCAGGGGGTGGTGCCTTCGATGTAGGGTCTGATGTTGTTGGCGTCGGTATTCTGGTTGAAAAAGGCCGTCCAGGCGGCCGTTTCCTCGTTCTCGGGACTGTAACGGATGACGTCCTGGCAGGAGTTGAAGGCGTGGCGCTGCACGGCGATGGGCAGGTCGACCACTCCCTGGGGCGTCGAGGCCGCCCAGCCCAGGAAGGCCGTGGCCGAGGCGCTGATGTCGACCTCCCTGATGCCCACGATCCGGGCGAAGTTGGTCTCCACGGTCCGGTTGAGGGTCACCCGGACGCCGGTCAGGTCGTCGGGATTGGCGCTGTAGCCGGTCCGGCTGAAATCGCCCAGGCTCAAGTCCCACAACCCGGCCTGAAAGCCGTAGGTCTCCGGGTCAGTGGCGATCAGCCCGCTCAGTTGATGGTTGAAGAGCTCGTTCTGACCGGCCAGCTGCCTGGCCGTGCTCTCGGCGCCGTCGTAGTTGGCCACGGCGACGTTGTCGATGCTCCGGACCAGTTCGTTGGCCCCGGCCAGGGCCGCCGAGTCGGCCGCGGCCTGGAGCTGGGACTTGGCCGTGTAGAGGATGCCCAGATCAACGCCCGCCCCGACGAAAGCGGCCAGGGCGGTCAGCAGGGCCGCGGTCATGACGGCCACGCTGGCCCGTTCGTCGCGGAGTAAACGTTTGGTTATTCTAAGCAGTCTCCCGGTTGAGGCCTCCTCCGGCTTGAATCCAGAACCCGAGGAGTCCCGGTCCGAGACACCCGTCCATCTCGACCTGTCCATCACCAATCCCCAAGGCCAGCCCGCCTTCTCGTCAGGGTTTCGGGCTGGCCCTTCTACATCCTGAGAGCGCTCGCCTTGAAGCCGGCCGCCTGGCCGGGCTCGTCCTTGACCAGGTCAAGGCCCAGGAGCCTGACCATGGGCGAAACCGTGGCCAGCTCCCGGAGGCGCTCCCGCTCCCGCTCGGTCAATCTCAAGACCTGAGTTCTAGATTCGCTCACCTTCAAGACCCCCCCCTACTGCACCAGGGTCGAGCGCGAGGCCCTGGTCCCGTAGTCCGGTCCGCCGGTGGCCGCGCCTTCGGCGATGGTGGTCGAGCACTCCATGTGGCCTTCCAGCTGCTTGCCGTCCGGGCCGCCCGGGCCGCGGACCTCGGTGATGACAAAGTAGGCGAACCCGACCACCTCGCCCTGGTTCTGGGGCGAACCCTCGTGGACTACGGGCAGAAGGACCCGCCAGGTGCCGTTGGGGTCCTTCTCCTGGTTGAAGCGCAGCAGCAACCTCTGAAACAGGGTGGCGATGACGCCGTTGTTGAGGTTGATGGTGTCGCCCAGGGCCAAGGCCGGAGTGGCGTGACAGTCGCAGTCGATGTAGGGCCGGATCGTGTTCGTGTTGGCCGGCCAGTCAAAGAACGAGGTCCAGGTCACGCTTTCGGTTTCCTCGCTGTTGAAGCGGAGGATGGTCGTGCAGTCGGAGTAGGCCGTGTCGTGGATGGCGATGGGCAGGTCAACACCCCGCTTGGGGGCGGAGGCCGCCCAGCCCAGGAAGGCCGTGGACGAGGCGCTCAGGTTGACGTCCCTGATGCCCACGATCCGGGCGAAGTTGGTGCTGACGGTCCGTTTCAGGGT
>ENA-OSEO01002472-OSEO01002472.1-sediment-metagenome-genome-assembly--contig:-NODE-2472-length-25963-cov-6.050259_pt1 | contig 25963 bp, 21 predicted proteins | sample MGYA00237883_ERZ534232 | MGnify/ENA metagenome assembly ERZ534232
ATACATTGAAAGAGATTGCCGACTGTCTCGATATCCACTATACGACGGTCAGCAAGATAGTGGCCGGTAGCAGAAAATAAAGTGACCTTTCAAGACCCGACCCCGACAGACCCGACCCCAAAAGCTTGAGGTTCCCGGGGAATTCCTGCATTTGCACGGAGGCTCGGGAATGCAGGAATTCAACCTCAACGAATACAAGACGATTTTTTAGCAATATTATCCTTTCTAAACGGACAACTTAGTATTATATTCTCCTTTAGAGGAGGAGAAATGAAGGATATACTTACACTGAAGATCTCCGATGCTCTGGCAGCGCAGCCGCCCAGATTGACTAGACGCGACGTGCATGTGCCCGCGGTTCACGGCAAAGCCAAGGCGGTTATTGGGATGCGACGGAGCGGCAAGACGACTTTCCTTTGGCAATGCATCCAGGACCGCCTCAATGCCGGGGCTCCGCGGGAATCGTTGCTCTACTTGAGCTTCGAGGACGAACGGCTGGTTGGGCTTGATGTCTCTTCCCTCACCTGGGTAGTTGAGGAATACTACCGGTTCCATCCCGAAATGCGTGATGGACGAATCGCCTCTTTCTTTTTCGACGAGATCCAGAACATTCCCAGCTGGGAAATTTTCGCTCGCCGCCTCCTGGATGCGGAAAACGTTGAGCTGTTTCTTTCGGGCTCGTCCGCGCGCCTGCTGAGCCGCGAGGTGGCGACCAGCATGCGGGGCCGGGCCATGGAGGTGCTCATACACCCTTTCAGCTTTAGAGAAGCGCTCAGACATGCGGAGGCCGAGCCCGATACCCGCTGGGACCGGCTGCCCAAGGGGGCACGCTCCGATCTGGATCATCGGCTCCGCGTCTATCTCACCGCGGGAGGGTTTCCCGAAACATCGGGTGCAACTGTGCGAGATCGTGATGCGCTGCTCAGAAGCTATGTGGATGTCGCTATCCTGCGTGATGTCATCGAAAGGCACGCGGTGTCCAATCCAGTGGCTTTGCGCTGGATGCAGCGTCACCTTTTGGCCAATGCGGCGGCGCCCTTCAGCGTACAGAAGTTCCATGACGCTCTCCGCTCACAGGGAATTCCGGTTAGCAAGGACACACTCCATGCCTACCTCGCTTACATGGAGGATGCCTTTCTGATCCGCACCGTCTCCCTTCACACGGCTTCGGAAAGGCGGCGGATGGTCAATCCGCGCAAAGCATATCCGGTCGATCCCGGCCTCATTCCGCTCTATGAGCGCACAAACCGCTCAAACCTCGGGCATGCGCTCGAGACAGCCGTCTTGATCGAGCTTGAGCGCAGGGGCTTTCAGGCAGCCTATGTGCGCACCAAACAGGGCTTCGAAGTGGATTTCCTGGCCACTTCCCCGGGTGAGGCGCCACAATTGATTCAGGTCTGCCTTGACATCTCGTCCACTCCCACGCGGGAGCGCGAAGAACGGGCGCTTGCGGCTGCGGCTGCTGAGTTTCCGGATGCAACGCCAATCCTGGTGACGCTCGATCCCATGCCACCCCAGCCGCCATTAGCTTCCACGCTCCGCTGGCGACCGGCCGTCGCCTGGCTGCTCGACTCCCCAGTGCTTGAAGAGTGAGCCTGCACGCTTCGAAAACCCTTCGCGTTTTACTCCTTTATTTTCTGGCTCTTCGCGAATTACCGTGATTTACGCACTCGGTTCGTGCTGAGGTATCGAAGCACGAACGGATGGGTTGCCCTTCGATACCTCAGGGCAAACGGCTGCAGAGCGACACGATCACGGTAATTCGCGATGAGCCTATTTTCTTCCTTTAGCTTTCCATTCTTCGATTCAATGAGAAAGGGAACTTTCTGAACTACGGAAACTTTGTCCACCGCTTTTGGAACAAGGCAATGGAAAAATCAGAATTGAGGCGGCGAACACCTCACTACATGGGGCGCGACTACGCGACATTGCGATTAAGCAAAGGTGATTTTCTGGCGGAGGTGAGTAAAGAAATGGGCCATTGACGACTGACATCACCTACCGGACCTATTATAAGTGTCTCCCGAAAGAGAGCCGATCAGATATTGACGAACTTCATAACCTGCACCCTATTATTCACCCAGATCTTGATGAGAAATAAAAAAGGACTCAACCTGTTTGGCTAAGTCCTTAATTATTGAGTGCTTTTTGTGGAGGCGGCAACCGGATTTGAACCGGTGAATAACGGTTTTGCAGACCGCTCCCTTACCACTTGGGTATGCCGCCTTGATTTTCGCTAATCAAATACTTGAAATCGGCGGCAGTGTCAAGGACTAGTTCGAAACAGGGGGAGGGCTGAAAGTCAAGATCGCGAGGGCCAAACTGCATCGGTCGACAGGATCGGAGTGCCGGATTGTGAGGATGCATCAAAGCATTTTCCACCTTTACAGGATGTAAAGGAATCTGATACCTGGCTGTCCTTTATGAACGAAATGAACCGCGCCAAATGCCGCCTGAAGCACTAACCTCATTCGCTCACCAAGTACTCTTATGCCGTACTGAACAGCATGGATAAACCAGTCTGAGCAAAGGCATATGGATTTGGTCGGCCGCTACCCGTGATCGCGCGTGAATCTCCCCTGCATCTTCTCATAGTTGGCCTGGTAATTGCTCATTAAGCAGAATTAACGGCCCAAACCCCGTCAATTCTTAGGAAAGGCAGGATTGAACATGCAAAAACACCTTCTCGTCACGATAAGCGATGATATCAAAATCTTACACGGAGCTCGCTTTGTGGGATCATTTTTTAGAAACAAAGCGGACGTGAAGATTACCCTGCTATACGTTGCACCTTACGCTGCAACCGTTGGAGGAGACAAAATGCAGCGCGAACTGCACAACAAAAACAAGGAAATCTACCGACAAAGGGGAGAAGCCTCGTTAGGGGTTGCGCAGAAGATCCTCCTTGGACGAGGGTTTTCTGCCGAGCACATCTCTTCCAAGTTGATGTTTAAGCAATTCGGCACCGTTAAAGATATCATTCGCGAAGCCCATGCACAATCCTACGATGCGGTGGTGCTGGGCAAACGGGGGTATGCGGTGTTTGAGAACATCATCAAGGACAGCGTGAGCAAGGCAATCATGGAACGCGATATCGGCTTTCCCATCTGGATTTGTCGACGACCCGAAGAAGATCGCAAACACGTTTTGCTTTGTGTGGACGGCTCCGAGCCATCCCTGCGCATGGCCGACCATGTGGGATTCATGCTGCAATCGGAACCAGAGCATCGAGTAACCATTTTGCATGCCGATACCGGCGAGAGGAATATTGACGCCATTCTAAATGCGGCGAAGAAGAAACTCTTGGCGAACGGCGTCGAACAGGAGCGAATCAGTCTGCAGGTCATTCCGTCCACGGGGGTTGTAAAAACTATCGCAAGGGAAGTTGAGAAGAAGGCCTTCGCGGTTGTGGCAGTTGGACGCGTGGGCGTCAAAAAAGGGATACTGAAAGAATGGCTGGTGGGATCAAGGAGTATGAAGCTGTTGGAAAACTTGGACAAGGCGGTACTTTGGGTCAGCAAGTAGCTCAAAACCCGGGCTTTTTGAAGGTGAGAACAGTTTTACATACTGTAAAAATTATTGACACAATAGTTCACCCTATTCTCATGCAGCCATCTGAAAGGCGCTATTTATCATTTTATATCAACCACTTGATATAAGAAGAATCTGCCAATTGTGTGGCATGTTGTTTGCCTAAGCAAGAGACTGCAATGGGCTTGGAGAATCGAAAAGCAACTGGTTTCCAAAGCGATTCACCGGGCAGGGTACTGGCTTACGATATTTTTAATTCTATCTGTGTGGTGAAAGGAGGAGAGATTATTATGAAAGCCGGCGTAGTCTTCACAGGAACAGGTCCGATTTTGATCCTTACTTCGTATGATTCTTTCACGGATCAGAAATTTGTAGAAAAGTTGAATGCCAAAGGAATCAAAAAATTCATCGCCTACGAGCTTCCCTTCGAAAAGGTCAAAGAAATATACGGATTGCATTTTTCGGTGGTGATGGGCGACCTTCACGAAACTGACGACTTGAGAGTTCTTGATTACAACGGGCATCACATTTTCATGAACTTTTCTTTCGCGGATATGGGCAACCCCATTCATTATGAGCCATAGCGGGAGAACCTTCCTGAACCGAGATATTCAGGGAAAGGAGGATCAAATGGTGGATACCGGCGAGCTCAAGAAATTTGAGTTGTTTTCTGTTTTTGAGGATGCTCAACTGAAGAAGGTCGCGGAAATCACAGAGAAAAAAAGTTACAAAGCTACCAAGCATGTGTATGAGCACGGTGACCGCGCAAAGTACCTGTTTGTGGTCACCAAAGGCCTGGTCAGCCTCAGAGAGCTACAACCAGGGGATCGGGTGGGCATTGCCTTCGAGATGCGCGAACGCGGCGAAATGTTTGGTGCCGCCTGTTTCATGAAGCCACAGCAATATACTCTGACAGCAGTTTGCCTGGAGGACTCCGAAATGATGGCGGTCGACGCCGACAAGCTTTTCGACCTTTGCAGCACCGATCCGGAGATGGGCTACAAGCTGATGAGAAAGATCGCCCAGCTATATTTCGAACGTTACAAAGTCGCCAAACGGCAACTTCGTGAAATGGTAAAAGCCCCGACAATCATTACGGCTCTACCCGGTTAAGTACAAAGGGGGCAAGCAGAGCCGTGAGTTGACGAGAAGTCGATAGGACAAGGCCTGGGGCAGTTGCCCCAGGCGGCGATGCTCGACGATTAACGGGCCGTCATCCGTAGTGATCGAATTATTCAGCAGGAAAGTCCGCAACGCCGCAACGGCTTCCGCCTCTCCTCCATATCAGATCGGTTGGATACTACTACCTGGCCCTCCATTCCATAGAGTATCCCGGACATGCGGTGCCATCTCTGCAGTTGTCTGCGTCCACCGCTACGGGATGATCGATAGGATTTTGGAAGGGATGCAATATCCATCGGTTGGATATCTTGGGATGGAGCGTCATTTTCTGAAAGCCTTCATAGGCACAGCATCCCCTACCCGACTTACGAAAGTCCGGCAGGTAGTAAAAGCAAATGTTTCCCATGATTCTTGCGCCCTCCTCAACAGTTCCGAGGCTGCCGTGGCCTGGGTGCGAAGATACACCCTGTCCTGCGTTCTTCGCACCGCACCGCTACTGCGAGTGTCTTAGCTGACAACCCAGACTGCCATTTTCCTGGCCATCTGGAGCACCTTATTGCTCACTCTCCCCATAAAGAATTCCTGTACTCTGGATAGTCCCCTTCTGCCCACCACGATGGTATCAAAGCCGCCCTGTTGCGCCTCAGCCACGATAGAGCCGGCACGACTTCCCACACCCGTGACAACCTTGTAGGAAATTTTGTCGGCCGACAGGCCGGCGGCAACCAGGCGTTTCTTGGCTTCTTCAAAAGCCGGCTCGATTGCTTTTCCGGCCTCATTGAGCTCCTTTTCGGCGCGTTCGATCCAATCCTTATCGTGGTCGGGAACAAAGGACTTGCCCGAGCCCCGCTGAAAAATGTCAAACCCTCTGACCGCGTGGAATAAGAGGACTTCAGATGCGGAGCCGTCCAATATCGATCCGACGTAATCGATACTCTTCATCGCCCCTTCGGAGGTATCCATGGAAACGAGCACCTTGCCAGGGCGCGGACTGCCTCCCACTATCCATACAGGGATATGGGTCACTCGCTCCATCAGCTTATTGGCGATGCTGCCAAGCACCAGATCTTTCAGCTCGCTGAGGCCGGTACGACCCAATACCACTGCGGCATAGTCTTTTCTGGACTCGGCAACGATATCCCTCGCTATGCCTGCCTTGCGCTCCTGGACGTTGACGGTGAATGCATCTTTCGGGAATCCGGCCTTCAACAGCAATGCACTGGCGTTTTCCATGAAATCATTGATGATTTTTTCCTGTTGAATCTCCCAGGCTCGAATGTTGGCGATTTTGTGGTGAAACGCCGGTTCCTTTTCCAAATCCCAGAAAGATTCAGGGATCTTGGTCATCACATGAAACAGTACGACTTCCATTTGGTCCGGCGGCAGCACCTTTGAGACGTAGCGCACAGCGTCCATCGCCTGCTCTGAACCGTCCACGGCCAACAACATTTTCTTTTTCGTTGAGTCTGCCATTCTAAAATCTCCTTCATCGAGAGTGCACAGAGAGTAACAGTATCTACCAGTATTTTTTCAAAGCATATTGAAGATGCCATTTATTAGATGCCACATTTATCCCTTTGTCGAACAGGTTGTAAATCGATTTTCAATTCGAAGTCGGTGCTCTGCGGAACCCTTGACACACTGAAGCCAAGTTTTCGTCCGAGCGCCAGCATGGTGGTATTCTCCGCTAGAACTATTCCCCAAAGAAGCGCGAAGCCCCGCTCTCTGGCGATGGAAACCAGTTGCTCGAGCAGTTCAGCGCCGACACCCTTGCCCTGCCAGGGGTCACCGACCGCTACAGAGAATTCAGCTTTTGTCTGGTCGGGGTCGCTGATCAGGCGCGCCACACCAAGCATTCTTTCCTTATCACCCGTGCGCTGCAACGCCACCAGGGACATATCGCGGTCATAGTCGATCTGAGTGAAGCGCGCCAGCATTTCATGGGACAGATGCCGCATCGGTCGGAAGAACCTGAAATAAATGCTGGTTGGCGATAGCGTGTTGAATAAATCAACCAACAAAGGGGCATCTTCGGGTTTGATCGGTCGGATTAGAATTTCCAACCCTCCCTTGGTCATCGTGGTCATTTCATAATGATCGGGATAGGGACTGATCACCAGATGCAACGGCGACGGCACAGCGGAAGGTCCGACCACGACCCGTGCATCGACCGCCAAGACCTGGTCCTCTATAGTGAAGAGTGGATTTATATCCAGTTCTACGATCTCCGGAAAATCAGTAACCAGTTGCGACAGACGAACCAGGATCTCTTCCAGCAGCACGAGATTGGCGGGCGGTTGGTTACGATAGCCGCTGAGCATTTTATACACCTTAGTCTTTTCGATCAACCTGCGCGCCAGCAAGCGATTCAACGGAGGCAAAGCGATGGCTCGATCGTGAAGAATTTCCGTCATGGTCCCTCCCATCCCGAACAGAATGACGGGACCAAAATGAGCATCTTTTTTGCTGCCAACAATCAGTTCGTATTCGGGCCGTTTGAGCATCGGCTGCAAAGTGACACCTGGAAGCCTGGCCTGAGGATCGTAAACAGCGCAATTTTGCATAACCTGGTGAAAACCGTTGCGAACTTCATCTGCATTTCGAAGATTCAGCAATACTCCTTTCGCGTCCGATTTGTGACTTATATCCGGAGAATCAATCTTCATAACAACTGGAAAGCCGGCCTTTTCCGCCAGCCTGACCGCATCGTCGGCCGAAGTGGCCGGCATCGTCGGGTTGACAGGTATGCCGTACGCTGCCAGCAGCTCCTTTGAGTCGGCCTCGTTGAGATATCGATCCTGGCTCTCCAGGGCTTGTTGAATAATTTTATTCGCCGCAGCCTGGTCATAATGCGGATCTGCCGGCAGCCGTTCAGGTATTTCATGCAGTAGCCTGAGATTGCAGGTGTAGCTGTGCATGAGCATAAATGCACGGATAGCCCGTTCCGGAACATCATACGTAGGAATACCCGCTCTGTTGAAGATTTCTCGGCCCCGCTCCACACTGTTGCCGCCCATCCAGGCAGTGAAAACGGCCGTTCGTCTGCCTTTGAGAGCTTCACACAGCAGCTCCGCAACCGCAGCTGGATCAGTCAAGGCTTGCGGCACCATGATGATGAGAAGACCGTTCACCTCATCGGCGGCCAGACAGATTTCCACCGCTTTTCGATATCTTTCGGGATCGGCATCGCCGAGAATGTCCACCGGGTTTCCCCGGCTCCAGAACGGAGGCAAAACCTCGCCAAGCTTCTTGAGAGTCTCGTCGCTCAGCTGCACGGGTTCTGCGCCATATGCGGACATAGCATCGGCGGCCATGACTCCGGGGCCGCCAGCATTCGTGATCACAGCGAGGCCATTATCGGAGGGCCGCGGTTGTTTGGCCATTATTTCAGAGCAGTCAAACAATTCTTCAAAAGTATGGACCCGCACTATTCCGCAACGTTCGAAAGCCGCGTCGTAGACCGCATCCTCACCCGCCATGGCACCCGTGTGGGATGCCGCCGCCCTCGCTCCCGCCGGCGATTTTCCAGCTTTGAGGGCAACGATCGGCTTCAAAAGTGATACCGCGCGAGCAGCGCTCATGAAGTTACGAAAGTTGGTCAGACTTTCAATGTAGAGGATGATGCTGCCGACCTTGGGATCGTTGCCCAAATAATTGATCAAATCGCCAAAATCCACGTCCAGCATACTGCCGACGCTGACAAAATAGCTGAAGCCGATTCGTTCCTTCAACGAAAGATCGAGAATCGCGGTATAGATGGCTCCGCTTTGTGAAACAAAGGCCAGTGTTCCCGGCAGAGGCATATAACCGGCAAAACTGGCGTTCAACTTGGCTTCGGCGCAGACCACCCCAAGACAGTTGGGACCTATAATGCGAACACCGCCCTTGTCGGCCATTTGCCTGATCTTCTGTTCTATTTCCACACCTTTTTGGCCCGTTTCTTTGCCGCCCGCCGAGATGATGACGGCAGCTTCTATACCGGCCTGCCCACAATCCTCAATAACAGACGGGACAGCTGTAATCGGTGTGGCGATCACAGCCGCATCGACCGATCGGCCGATATCGGTGACCGAGGGGTATGCCAAAAGGCCGTTCACTTTCTTGTGATGGGGATTGACCGGAAAGATTTCGCCCTGGAAGCCACCTTCCCGCAGGTTTTTAAGGAGCGCCCAGCCGATGCTTCCCTTTTTTTCGCTTGCACCTACAACAGCTATCGCGGCGGGCCTGAATATTTTATCCAGGTTGTGAATGGTCATGACGGATTGAGACCCTCCGGATTCGTCACAAAGATTTTGATATAGAGACGCAAAACGTCATCCCCTGCTTAGTCGCTGGATCTATCCAGACCTTGCCCCTATGTCGTTCGGCTATTTCCTTGACGATAGCAAGGCCCAACCCGGCACCCTCAAGTCCCCTGGACTGCTCGTGTCGATAAAACAGCTCGAACAGCTTCTCGGAATCTTCTTTGCTCAGAGCCGCCCCATCGTCGCTAACCCTGAAGATATGGTACTCTTCGCTATCCTGGTAGTCGATTTCAATTTGGCGTAAGGCATCTCCGCCGTGTTTCAAAGCATTTCCTATTAGATTCCGTAGTATTCTTAAAAGTGAAGTCTTATCGGCTAGGATGACCGGCAAATCAGCGGGTTGCGACCATTTGACACCACGCCTGTCCAGCTCTTCCGAAAACTCCTCTCTCACCATATTCAGGGCTTCCTTGACTTTGACCTGCTCAATTTGAAGCGGTGCCTCTTTGGCCAGAATGTAAGCGTTGATCTTGTCGACAAGCTCGACTATCTGCTCAGAGGCCTTCAAGATCTGATTGCAGTACAGCCTGCCCTTGTCATCCATGCTGCTCTGGTAGTCCCTGACCAGTCGTTTGGTCAGTCCGTAGATCCCGACAGTCGGACTTTTGAGATCGTGAGATATGGAATGAGCAAAAAATTCAGTGGCCTTTTTCTGAGTCTGCAGTTCCGTGACCTTTTTCTTAAGATCCGCATAAAGCTTCGCATTATTTGCAGCAACGGCTATCAGATTGCCCACCGAGACGAGAAGATCGATCTTCGTCTGATCAAGCTCGACGATCTTATTGGCCGCCAGATTCATAACTCCCACAACGTTTCTCATGGCAATAAGGGGTACGCAAATAATAATCTTGAAGCCTTTGTCCATGAGCATTTCAGCTCGATGCCGATCTTCCAACTCAGAAATGTACTGAGCGATGAAGGATCTCGTACGCGCAGCTTTGCCCGTAAAACCTTCATTGATGCCAACTCGCTCCAGTCCTTCGGTATCGAGTCCCTTATAAGAGCCCAATTTTAGCGATTTTCCGCTCTCATCCATCAGGTAAATTCTGCCGGCATCAAAATCAAAATACTGCAGCACTCTTGCCAGAGCGCCGTCCAACAGCTCCTGCAAATTGTGACAGGTGGACAGAAAGTTGCTGATGCTCAACAGGATAAAGAGTGCCTCATTGCGCTCTCGCAATTGAGGCTCATTGACTTTGACGGATATATAGCGGCTATTGACCAGCATGTGGATCCCCTGAGATGAGCTTTGAATTTTGCGTTCTGAATTTTGAGTTTTTAGTCTTCAGTCTTTAGTATGGTCGGGTCAAGCATTAACCTAAAATTCAAAACTCAAAACTCACATTTCTACCGGGCATTCCCTGCTATTGTGCTCACCTTTAAGAATCGATTCGATATCATTGACAAGCTTGGCTTTGTGGTTGCTCACCGCTGCGTTGCTGGACATGATCATATCCAACTGCCTGGTGTGAATGATGAGGTAGCCAAGGATCACCAACCGTTCTTTCATGAATTCCTGACCATGCCCCTCTATGCGCGCGAAGGCCGCATCCTCTTTCACCTCCACACGAAACCCGTAGTTTTCCAGAATGTCGCCGACAAAGACAGCGCGCCGGACCCTGCGCGGATAATCAGCCGCACCCCCTTTGAACTGAAAGCTGATGTAGTTTTCGCTAGGCCTATCACCGACAAGGGCCTCCACGGTAGAAAAATGGAAGCCGAATCTGGAACTGAGATTGCAGAAGTTTTTGGAAATCATGAAATAGTTGCGGGCTGCATAATCCGACTTCATGGAAGGATCCAGAGCAGGATTAGTGGTTGCTTGCAGCAAGACCGACATGAAGCCCTTAGTGTCCACCGGTGGCGGCCCTCCCCACGGTATGGCGTTCATCCCTTCCCAAAGCGCCAGCATCGGAATGGATGCGATATTCTCCAGCAGCACGAATTTTTTGCCAGCTTCACCTTTAAACCCATCGTCCAGATTGATCAACCAAAACTGCATGGGAACCTTGCAGAACAGTTGCTTGCTGGAGCGTTCGGAAAAATGGTGCTCCTTGCCAAAGTTAAATACTTCCTGCACCGATTTTTCGTGGCAGAATCGAGTGATGTCATGAAATGTTGTGCAATTTTTCGGCCTGAACTCAGACGAATCGGGATCGAGAAGGTTGAGGGGAACGATGTGGCTGGAAACCGCATCGAGCAATTCATACACGGGACTTCCGGCCATGAGATTCTTTTTGACGGCAGGTCGAATGGATAAAAGAGAGTCAACCCGTCCCTTGTAGACTTTCAGACCTTCGGCATCTACGGTGACCAGTTCAGCCTGCTTCAGTTTTTCAGTGGCTTCGGGAATGCTGAACAAGGCCGGCACTTCGAACTCGCGAGCGACATTAGCCAGGTGTCCGGCGACACTGCCCTGTTCGGTGATCACAGCCGAGGCCTTGTTCAACATTGAGGCCCATCTGGGCAGAGCCTGAGAAGTTACCAGTATCCCGCCTTCGGGAAATTGCAGAGCGTCCATATCTTTTCTCACGATGTAAACGGGCCCGCATGCTATCCCGGGACTGGCCGTAACTCCACCTTGCAGGATGACCGAGTCGTGGACCGGCGTTTGAGCCATTCTTACGGCGGTCGGCCGGAGCGACTCCACCTGCTGAAGCGGCCGGCACTGCAGCACAACGATAGAGCCGCTGGTGTCAATCGCCCATTCGACATCCTGCGGCGATCCGTAATATTCTTCCAATCTTATCGCCATCCGGCATAGTTCGATCGCCTGCTCGTCAGTAACGGATGGCAGAGTACTCTTCTCACCGGTCAAATCCAGACGACACACGCCTTCATCCGGATAACAAACAAATTTTCGAGCCTTGACACTGATATGCTTTTCGACAACCCTGACGGGCTCATCTCGTGACACGATGATACTGTCAGGCGTCACACTGCCATCCACAACCGACTTAGGCAATCCCCAAACGGAATTAATGATGACCGAAGGGTCCCTTATATCCATTGGATTGCGCGAATACATCACGCCACCGGCAGCGGCGTCGATCATGGCCATGCATCCCACGCTCATGGAAACATGCTCATCCCGAACACCGCGATTCAGCCGGTAAGTCATAGCCTGCAGGCTGTACTTGCTCGCCAAGATTTCCTTGTAGGCATGGAGAATATGTTCCACACTGACGTTCAGCTCGGAACGGTACTGACCGGCAAAGGAGGTGCCGACCATATCTTCGCCCAGTGCACTGCTGCGTAAGGATACCCTCACACCCGCACCGGTTTCCCTTTCAACTTCGGCGTAGGCGTCAAGAATAGCTTTTCGCAGGTCTTCGGGCACTTCCGAGCGGATAATCAACTGCTGAATATCTGCACTCAGCCTGAAAAGCTCATCCATCCGTTCAGCAACGGTCGATTGGATGCGGCGATCGATTTCCACCTGGAGCTTATTGTGCTCCATGAGGTGATGATAGGCGAGGGAGGTGACGGCAAAACCGGCCGGTACCGGCAAATCGATCCGATTTCTAACCTCACCCAGATTGGCCATTTTACCGCCTACCTGGTCGGCCATGTGCCTGTCAATCTCGGCCAAAGGAATGACCAGTTTGTCACCTTTTGGCTCTTCGCGGGCATTGAGCTCGCAGCTGATATTTTCCTGGATCTCTCTAAACCTGTCATACAACTCTTCGTAATGACCCGGCGCGAGCTCATTCAAGTTCTTGACGATCTGAAAAACATTGGCGGATATGGCGGTGCAGGTGGCCCTGATAAACGACATTCCGAACGGTCGATTCCCATGCAGGGCGCGCTCCACTTCCGTCATCATTTCAAGCGCCTTGTTGTTTGCGTTTAGAAGCAGCTTGAAGTGATGATAACGGGCCTTGAACGTGGATCGAAGCTCTTCTACGTCCATGGGCGGGCCTGCTTCTTGCTGCCCTTTCGACAAGATTCTTCTTAGAAACTCGAACATGCTCAGCCTTTGCCAACAGTCATATTACCGACCCGAATTCCCAAAAGTGCTCTCTTCCCGGGACCATCCCGGCAACAGAATCGTCCGAATTCAGGTGTGAGGGTATTCTTTTCCCAGAGGGTGAGGGCACGATGCGTTGCCTCCTCACCCTGACCCTTTCCTAGACAGAAAGGGAGTGACCGGGAAAAAAGCGGCAGGCGACGATCGCCAACCGTCCGGCGGGGGCCGGCGTCAGGTTCTTGAATGCGGCCGTCGATAAAATCATACTTCCTTCTTCCTTCCCGACTTCATCTGCAGACCCAAACCTTCGAACATGAAAAGAATCGCATACCCCCACCACATGGTGTAGACCACATAGAAAACCAGGGAAAAGCTCAGTATACCTGCCGCCGATCCTGCCGATCGCGGCTCGATCTTATAAAAATTGTAGGATACCTCGACGCTCCTTTTCAATACTTCCTCGATCCAGGCGGCTTCCTTGAACTTTTCCTGCTTGGTCAAACCCTTGTTCAGTCCTTTAAGTGATTTAAACCAGGCATACAATATTTCTTTCTGATGATAGCCATACTGTTGCGCCAGTTCGTCACCGCGGTTATGGAATACTGTGTCGGCATGCTGAATTGTCAACTGCAAAATCTTGCCGAGGTCGCCTTGCACTTTCAGTTGATTGTTCTCCCCTTCAGCGGTCACGGTGGCCCCGGCATTTAAAAACAGCCGACTGGCTCGCCTGACCATTTCAGCACTATCTAAAGTTATCGTGACATCGACTTCTTTACCCATGTATTCTTCATTTTCTGTCGACACCTGCGGGATGTAATAGGTCGAGTCCTTGGCAATGGAGTTGAACAGCCGATCTGAGGCCTCAAACGCATTTCTGCCGCCAAACAGCGGGAAAAACATGATAACCAACACGACCAGGAAGCTGATCGCTAATAGCGCGCCTGTGTTGAATTCCTTTTTATTAACTATCAACATGGACTCATACCTCCCCTCTCAAGGCTTTCATATTGGTAAAGAATTTACTTATTACCCAGACTGCGAACACCCCGACAACGATAAAAAACGCCCAGTTCCCGAGCATGGTCAAGGTCTTGGCAACCGGCTTGGAAATGCTGATGATTTCCATTTCTCCAAGTTTACCGGGCAACGCGAACAACCTGTTGACGAAACCGGCAAGCACCGCCATTGCGTAAAAACCCCTGATGTAAATACCCTTGACCACTTTAGTGGTGAGAGCCCCAATCTGGATTCCTATAAGCGAGCCCAACAGCATCCCCATTGCCAGGGTGTAAAAGATGAATCCGTAAATGGCATACTGAGAAATGGCGGCGTAGCCTGCAGTAAAAATGATCTGCAAGATATCGGTTCCAACGGTAGTGAAAGAGGAAACACCGAGGATGTAAACAAACATGGGGAAAGTCAAGAAACCTCCGCCCACACCCATAATAGCGGCCACAAAACCGACAACGGCGCCGCACAAGGCCACAAATACTCCTGAAATCTTCTTGCCACCGGGCACCAGGTCTTCGTCGAAGGAAATCATCGGGGGCAGCTTGGCAGACTGCAGCCTGGCCGGAAGTCCCTTTTTGCCGGTAGCTGCTTCGGCTCCATGAGCACTTTCCCCGGCATGAGCTCCCACATCTTCACCCGACCTGCTCAGCCTCAGGAAGTCAATCATTGAATAAATACCTAAAAAGCCGAGCAAAACGACGTATACCACACTGATAAAAGTGTCGCTTAAAACCGGATTCGCTTCATACAAGGTGCGATTGATTACCCCGCCTCCGGTAACACCCAGACCGGAACCGACCAGGAACGCCAACGCCAAACCGACCGAGACATTGCCTAGTTTTTTGTGCACTACGGTGCCCATGATCGCTTTGGCGAAAATATGGAACAGGTCGGTACCGACAGCTAAAATACCTTTAATGCCGGCGCTCATCAGGGCAGGAGTGATGATGAACCCGCCGCCGGCCCCGATGGCACCTGTGATTAGACCGGCGCACAGACCGATGGCTATGGATACCAGAAAAATAAAGCCTGTGTAATAAGCAGGACTGTAAGCTTCTTTGCCTCCCAAGATCTCGGGCAGATCGGTAGCGGCCAGTGCAACGGACACCAGAACGATCGGCAAAATCATGAGCCCCAGAATCCAGCGCCTTTTTCTATCCTGCATGATGTTCAAGGAGGTCTCATAGTCCCATTTTGCATGGGCCATAGAGGCCATCATAAGCATGTTGTAAAGTTGCCTCGCCCGTTTCATTTGATTCTACCTCCCACATGTGTTGTCATTAGAAAATGTTGATGAGCAATCCAAAATCCCAGCCTGCCTCGCGGAACCTCCGTCCAGTCGAGCAACCTCTCCATAAAATCTTCAATCGCCGGTATCGCTTACTCCTACCACCTCCTTCATTTTTTTGATTTTCCGCCGCTGCAACGACTTTCTCTGGTAAGCATCCTGCAACTTATATAGGAGCTCATCTATGTCCATGGGTTTCATCAAGTAGTCGAAGGCCCCGATTTGCATCCCCTCGATGGCCACCTCCATGCTGGCATGGCCGGTGAGCATGATGACTTCCACCAGAGGATATAGCTTTTTGATTTCCCGTAAGGTATCGATGCCGTCCATACCCGGCATCTTGACGTCGAGCACCACCACATCGACTGGCTCCGTTTCTAATACTTTTAGGGCTTCCTCCCCGCTCTTGGCCCCTTGAACGGATAGATTTCGTTTCTTAAGCCTCTTCACCAGTGTTTCCAGGAACTCCAATTCGTCATCCACCAGAAGGACGCTGAATGCATCCACTTGAATCACCTCCTTGATGCAAAAGCTTGATTGATCTTTGCGATCAATTCGTCGAGGTCACACGGTTTGGTCAGGTAATCGAAAGCGCCAAACTCGATTCCCTCCCTTGCGGCTTTTTCCGAACCGTGGCCGGTTAGCATAATGACGGGCATATCGGGAACCATTTTCTGAAAAATTTTGAGCACTTCGATACCATCCATATCTTCCATTTTCAGGTCCAGCACCGCCGCATCGAAATCTTGCCTGCGCAGGGCTTGAATGGCCTCAGCACCAGAATAAGCGGGGGTGACTCGAATGTTTCTCTTGCCCATTCTCTTGGCCAGTACATTCACATAGCCCCTCTCATCATCGACCAGGAGGAGCTGTTTAGGCTCTTGAAGGCCCTTTTCACTGCAGACCATGGCTCATTCCTAATCCCCGCGCCGCAAAGCGATTCCTCTCACCCGGGCTTCAATGATCTTTTGCTCGTGGCCGCTTTTTCTCGACTTCGCTTCTGCCACTTTAGCCAGCAATTCATCCATGTCACATGGCTTCATGAGATAGTCGAAGGCACCGAGCTTCATGCCGTCAATAGCGGTTTCCACGGTGGCATGACCGGTCAGCATGACCACTTCCGTCAAAGGGTGCCGTTTTTTAATTTCTCGCAAAGTCTCAATTCCATCCATACCCGGCATTTTGACATCCAGAACCACCACATCGATGCTTGCGTCTCCGGCGAGCTTCTCCAATGCCTCACCGCCACTGAAGGCGGACAGAACAGTCAGATTTCTTTTCTTCAGGCGCCTGGTCATGGCTTCCACAAAGGGAACCTCGTCATCGACTAAAAGAATCACTGCTGGGGTCATCTCTTCTCCTTCTAATTTTTGTCGCGTGATTTCTGTACCAACCCCCTGTTAGCAACCCCCATGATCAGCAAATCACACCGAAGGATGCAAATTGGGGTGAGTAAAACCGGTTCTTCCCATCATGTGCTCCGGTACGCAGTTGCCAAACGGGAGCGTGGGAACCGGAAAGTATCGCTGTTCACTGCTCACTGCCCGCTGCTTCCTGCTCTGAAACGGGAATCCAGACATGGAAAGTCGTCCCGAGACCCACTGCGCTGTTGACCGTAATTTCGCCGCCCATTTTCTTGACAATGCCGTAGCAGATGGAGAGCCCGAGGCCGGTTCCTTTACCAACCGGCTTAGTGGTATAGAAAGGATTGAAAATCCTCTGCAAATCGGCTTTGGGAATGCCGTGTCCGGTATCAGCCACATCCACGACCACGTAGTCATTTTCCATCCGCGTGGTGATATTCAGCTGTCCGCCCTTGGAGTCCATAGCATCGATGGCATTATTGATTAGATTCAGAAGAACCTGCTGCATTTCCGAAGGTGATACGGAGATGACAGGAAGGTCCGGTGTCAGATGTTTGTTGATTTTAACGTTGCTGTATTTTGCGGATTGTTCGGAAAGCCCCGCCACTTCCTCAAGTAGATCGTTCAAAGAAACCATTTTCAATTTTGGATCGGTCTTTCTGGCAAAACTCAACAACTTGTGAGTGATCTCCTTGCATCGTACACCCTGGGTTTTGATCTGCTTCAGAGCCCGTTTGAATTCGCCCAGATTCTCGCTTGCCTGCAAATCTTCCTCGTCCAGCAAGTCCTCGATCCATCCTGCTTCCTCTACCATGATGGCCACCGGGTTATTGATTTCGTGGGCAATCCCGGCAGCGAGCTCTCCCACGGAAGCCAGTTTCCCGGCTTCGATCACCTGCTCATTCATCATCTCTTTTTCACGCTCTGATCGGGCGATCCGATTGACCATTTTTCGGGAAATGACAAAGGAGGTAAAAATAATTGCCAATCCGCCCACCAGTATAATGCCCAGAGCCATCTTTCTCGCCCGGTAGAACTCTAGAAACGCATCGCTCTCTTCCTGCTGATAGACAAGAATCCAATCACCGTTTTTCAACGGTGTCATCACATAGATGCAAGGTTCGCCCGCACTATCGACTGCTTCTACCACCGACACCGAACCTTCCGACTTGCGCGTCCTCGATTCGTAGTCGGTCGTCTCCACGTAGCCCTCGCCAACCGCGACGAACTGCTCTTGAACAGTGCTTCTCAGCCCCTTGAAAAACTCTTTGTTCATAGGGGCTTCCACCCGTGGTTTGGTCTGAAAGTCACCGTTTTTGTTTACGATAAAGGCCAGTCCCGTTTTGCCGATATGAATGTTTTCCACCAGATTGTTAAAGGATACAAAGTCGATTGTGGATCTCAGTATCCACTTCTTCCCCTCCCATTCCCTCTGAACGGCAACGATGAAATGCGGCAGACCGCGTAAACCGAGAAATACATCGCTGATGAGATAAGGATTCTGCATGGCCTTCTTGAACCATTCAGCTTGCGAATATACCGCTTTCCCCAGCTGAAACGGTCCTGCATAGGATATCTGTATTCCGTTCTGATCAATCACCCCCAGATCCACGAAGGCACCGCCGTAATTTTCCTGAAACAGAGCCAGCTTTCGCTGCAAGAAAGACTCGTCGGTCAATTGTTGGTAGCTGAAAGTGTCTGCCAGCACATGAATATTGGCGAGCTTCTCTTCCAAGAAGACATCGATGTTTTGCCGGTGTTTTTGAACAAGCTCTTCCAGGTGAGCAATAACTTTCTCCCGGTATGAGGTATGAAACTCATAGCCGACGATGCCGCTAATGAGTACAAGGGGAGTAAAAGAGACGAGGATCACAATCAACATCATGTTTCTGCCGAGCGATTTATAAAAGTCCGTTTGATTATGCATGCTTGTACTCTTTTTTAGTTCTTGTCTTCGATCCCGTGCTCGCAAGTTTTCGGAATCGATTGAAATTTAAACGGATAGCTCTTTTTCAGCATTTCCAGAATGGCCGCCTTCAAGATGTCGGTGTTGCCCATTTTTTCCACAAAAGACGCCTGCTCCTGCACGACGGGGTGGTTCGCATATTCGGTCAGGAAGGTGTGGATCACCACGGGCAATGGCGGATTGCGGTCCTTAAGTCTTTGCAGCACAGCCAGGCCTCCGCCGTATGGAATTTCGAGATCCAGAATGAGCAGGTCCGGAGCCTCAACATCGATTATGCTCAGCAGTTCTCTGTCGTCTTTAGCCACCTGCACCCGATAGCCTTCTGAAATAAGCTCGCGTCGTAGGAATTCGCGCACGTGACGATTGCGATCTGCAACTAGAATATGAAATATATGGCCCATTACCCCTTCTCTAACAAAGGTTCGACACCTTGCCTTGGGCAAAGGATATGCCAAAGCCGTCAGAGCTGCTGCAATCTGCTAAGCTTATGAAAAGAATATGAATTAACTGCTGCCTGCGGATCTGGTCGGTCGGCGCACACAATCCATTCTGTCAGTATTTTTTACAGACTGTAAAAGGGCGGATCTATTCCAGAGCCTGATGATTTTTGTTGCAAAAACCAATTCAGGCTTTGAAAATAAAGGGGACACGCTATTTTTCCGATACTGACCGGCAACCATAAACTGATATCAAGACGATCCGGAAGACGGGCTGGGGTGACAATGCTGAATGACTCGACCAAGAATCTCTGCATCTTTCGAATGACTGACGGATTGTGTGAAGGACTCTCCTCATTTTCAGGGCCAAGCCGCTCAGCCCTGATTTATGCCGAAAGACCCAACGATCCGATTCGCATCTACGATCCGCAAAATTTGCTCCAAGGCCACCAGCCAAAGCTTCAAGAGCTCTATCTGGGCTCCGATCGCTGGCGCCTGAATGCACCAGCCATTTCAGATCTGGACTTCTACTGGCATCTCTACCCTGAAAAGAACCTCGAGCTGGCGGGGCTTATTTCGTTCGGAGGCATGACACGCTCCATTTTCTACCAGATGTGGTTCACCGAGCACCACCCGGATATGTGTTCCATCGGCCCCACCGAAAGGTGGCTGGAGCACGCCGTGTGCCTTCTGGCGCATGACTTTGCGAATGAAGACTCGGTCTATCTTGGCAGTTCCCGATATGTTATTCGCGAATACAAAACTCATGCGGTTAGAGACCACATCCGCGACGGACTGAACATCATGTTCGGCTGGGACACGCAGATCGAAGTCTACCCCATCCTTGACGCCGTTCTCGGCATTTCCAGGACGCCGGAAGAAGGCGCCTGGCCGCGAGGGAAGCTGGTTTGCATTGAGCCATCGGAACTGTCGGGGGTTGACTTTTTAGTTCGCTTCCCGATGCTGGAACGGCCGAGCCTAAAAAACCACAAGCACGTTGGAAAGCTTTTGATTGCCGCTGAGGATTCGGATCGGGTGCTGGTCTCTGACGGCAAGAACATCGTCGGTATTGCGGCGGGGAAGATGCCCAAATGCCGAATAAGCGCGGATTTCAGGGGCGGTCACGGGTTCCTCAGACTAGCCGGAAATCTGGTGTGCAGCCTTTCCGACGGCAGCTTTCATTCCACCAATCGCAAACCCAAGCTTGTGGAGCTTGAAGAGGCGCTGCTCGAATCGGCGATCGACCGCTCTTTGACAGACACCCTGTTTCAGATCGTATCCAACATAGTTCATGAAACCAATGAATTACGGCAGGGTTGCACAATTGTGATCGACCTCAATGCAGCACCTCTGGTGACCTCCGGTCAAAAGCTGGAGCACCCGATAGACCTGCAACAGGTGGATTTCTTCGAGCTTGCCAAGGCTTTGGCGAACATCGATGGTGCTTTGCATATAGGCGCTGACGTGCATTTACACGCTTTCGCCTGCCTCTTGGATGGTCGGGCTGTGCCGGGAGAAGACCGGGCGAGAGGCGCCCGGTTTAATTCTGCCCTCAGATTCACCGCACAAAACGAAAACGTCATCGTGGTGGTGGTCTCATCGGACAAACGCGTTTCCGTAATGCAGACAGGCGTTGAGCTGACCGCCCAATGCGAATGGAAGGCTTTCTCAGAATTCGTGACGCCTCCGCCAACCCTTGAGGAGTGGATCGAGAAGTAAGACTAAAGGTAGTGAACAGGTGACTGGAAAGTGGCTTTCCGGATGAGAACGTGATATTTTGATTTGAATAAGTCTGATTACTAAACGATGGCTGAAGGCTGGGCAACTCAAAGCAACAATGCGTCGATAGAGATTCCGGAAAGGCCGATAATATTGTTTCAATCCAGAAAAGGCAGAACCGATTGCCAGAGAGATTGTCAATGAAACACGAAGAAATAGTGCAGGCTCTGGAAAACTGTGAATACTTCAGATATCTCGAAAAAAATTACTGTGATGCCATTGCCGATCTTTGCCGGGCGGAAAAATATGCTGCCGGAGCACATATATTCCAGCAAGGTGAGTTTGGAGAAGATATCTACATCGTCGCCGAGGGCCGGGTGATTTTGGAACGGTCTGTCGATTTGGGCGCACGCAAAGGCAATATAACCATCGACAGCCTTGGTAGAGGGAAGCTGCTGGGCTCCTGGTCGACTATTCTGGGCGAGCCCCATATTCTTATGTCGACCGCTCACTGCCAGCAACCCACCATCGTTCTGACGCTCAAGGGAGCGGATCTGCGAAACATGATGCTGAAAGATAAAGAGCTTGGCTTCAAGTTGATGGAGAGATTCTGTTTTTTATTGCGCGAAAGAATACAGGCTGCCTACGGGGCCATGGAAAAACTATAATGAACCCTCCAGTTGATCTCATTGACGCAATTTGCGCCTTCACACCTTTGTTGATGATGACCGGAAACCCTTCCTCGGGGAGTGTGCCATGGGATTCACTGCGCGTGTCCTGCTCGCCATAGCTCTGGTATTGGTGGATGCCCTTGTTTTTTTCCTGCCTTTGGGAGCTCTGCTGCTTGCTTATATTATTATCTTCAACCCACCCTGGTTCAGGGACTTGCTGACTAAACCGGAACAAAAACAATCGGCTTCACAGCAGTCTTAATCCAACAGGCCGGTTGGCGGAGCCATGAATTCCGGTCCCACGGGAGCCTTGACAAATTCCGCCAGAATGGAATCCACTGTGGAGAGGGTTGCCAGGTCCATTGACCAATCGACGATGTCGTCGATGGGATCCATCTGTGAAGGGTTGCGTCCACCCCAGATGGCAATTGGGACCCCTTTCTCGAGCACCCAGCGCACGGAGAAAGCCAAAAGGCTTTTGTTAAACCGTTTGCCGGCCAGCTTCTCCAGCTTTTCCACAGCCTTAAGGTACTGACTCAGACGCGGCTCCTTGAATTTGGGATCTCCTTTTCTAAGGTCATCTCCTTCGAACTTGCGGCCTTTGCTCATCTTTCCCGAAAGCAGGCCTCGACACAGCGCTCCATAGGTCATGAGGACGATATTGTTTCGCTCGCAGTAAGGTTTAACGTCGGATTCGATGCTGCGCTCGAAAATGTTATAGGGGGGCTGGCAAACATGCAGAGGAGACTCGGCTCGAAAAGCTTCCATTTGATCCTGCGTGAAGTTGCTCACCCCAACCGCCTTAATGACCCCCTGTTCATAGAGAGCTCGCATTGCTTTGGCGGTTTCTGCGATCGGTCGGGTGAGATCCGGCCAGTGCACGAAATAGATATCGATGTAGTCCGTACGCAGCCGCTTCAAGGACTCTTCGACCTCCCGCATCACTCGGTCCCTTGAACCGTTGCGGAAGACCCTGCCGTCCTTCCACTCCAGAGAGACTTTGGTTGAAAGAAAGAGCTTGCCTCGCTGACCATATTCCTCGACAGCTTTGCCGACAATCTCTTCCGAAGCTCCAAAGCCATACACCGGGGCCGTATCGATGAGGTTCACCCCTTTGTTCAGTGCCGCATGTATGGTGTCGATGGATTGTCTTTCTTCGGTTCCGCCCCACATCCAGCCGCCAATGGCCCAAGTGCCCAAGGATATTCTGGAAGCGTAGAGATCCGTTCCCGGAATGGTCACGTATTGCATTTATTCTCCTCCTTCGCCGTAAAGGCACTCCTCAATCACTGCTGATCGAAGTCTCCATTTTCAGCCGATACTTTTCAATTTTAGACAGCAGGGTTGGCCGTGAGATGCCAAGGAGCTTTGCCGTGCGGCTGCGATTGCCGCCGGTTAAGCTGAGTGCTTCATTAATGATGGCGCTGGCAAATCGATCCATGAGAAAATCGAACAAGTTCCCCTCGGCGCCGCCGGCCAACGCCTTGCGAATCCATTGCCGCACCGCCTTATCGGAGCCTTCTTCCAGGCTCTTCGCCTCACCCGTTTTGCCATAAATCGCCTGCGAGATATCTTCCTGACAAATGGGACAGCCACGACTGAAAATTAGAGCCTTTTGGACGGTATTGGCAAGCTCACGAACGTTTCCCGGCCAATGGTAACTGGTGAGGATATTTTTCGCCAAATCGGTGATGCCGGGACTGTCGATCCCCATTTCTTCGGCAAAGCGGGCAAGGAAATACTCGGCAAGGACGGGCACATCAGCCGACCGATCCCTGAGCGGCGGCAGCCACAGGGTCACCACTTTCAATCGATAGTACAAGTCCTCCCGAAAGCGGCCATCTGCAAGGGCCGCTTCCAAATCACGGTTGGTGGCCGCAATGATCCTCACATCCACCGGAATCGGCTCGCGACCGCCGAGACGCTCAATGCTTTTTTCCTGGAGAAGACGCAGTATTTTTGCCTGAATGCTGAACGGCATATCCCCGATCTCGTCGAGCAGCACCGTTCCTCCATTGGCCTGTTCGATTTTACCCACACGCCGGCTTATGGCTCCGGTAAAGGCCCCTTTCTCGTAGCCGAACAATTCGCTTTCCAGCAGAGTCTCAGGAATCGCCACACAGTTGATGACCAGAAAAGGCCTCTCGACGCGCAAACTGTATTGATAGATGGCCCGGGCCACCAGCTCTTTACCCGTTCCCGACTCACCTCGAATCAAAACCGTCGCATCGGTCGGGGCCACTCGGCCGATAGCTTTATAGACCTCCTGCATCGTCTTGCTGCGCCCGATGATAGCATCGGTTTTGGCCGTCTGCGGAGTCACGTCCATTTCCACCACCGAGCGCATGAATCGTCCGGCCTCAAGCGCCTGCTCGATCAAAAACAGAATATCCGGAATGTCGAAGGGTTTGAGCACATAATCGAAGGCCCCCATTTTGGTGGCCTGGATAGCGGTTTCCGTTGTTCCGAATGCGGTCATGATGATAACCGGGAGCTTCGGCTCCACCTCGCGGATGGCTGCGAACGTTTCAAGCCCGCTCATCCCCGGCAGCCGCACGTCCATAATCAGCAGGTCGGGAACTTGCTGTTGCACGCCGGCAAGCCCCGCTTCACCGCTCGAGGCGGTCCGCACCGTGTGACCTTCACCGCTGAGCAGCTTTTCAAAGCTTTGCCGCAGTTGAGGATCATCATCAACAATCAGAATCGTACTCACAACGTTTCCCGCCAGCCTATATTCATCCTGTTCTACCGGTTGAAAGGCAGAGTAATGGTAAAAGCCGTTCCCCGTCCTTCCTTCGCTTCGACTTCCAATCTGCCGCCGTGTTCCCCGACAATCCGATGAGCAATACTGAGTCCGAGGCCGGTGCCTTCTTCTTTGGTGCTGAAGAAAGGCTCGAATACTTTGTCCAAAATCGAGGCCGGAATACCCGGCCCGTTGTCGGAGACCTTTATTACGAGCGTCCGCCCTGTGGGCTCCTTAACGCGCTCCCGCTCCTCTATTAAAATGGAGCCGCCATCATTCATCATCTCGCAGGCATTAACCAGCAAATTGACAAAAACCTCTTTAAGCTGCTCCAGGTCGGCCGAGATTTCCGGGAGTCGCCGCACCCTTTTGACTTCCACCTCCACTCCGTACGACTCGATTCTATGCCGCAGCAGTTGCAGCGCCATATCCACCGCATCCGAAGGACTTGCAGTTTGCATCTTCAGTTTGGGCGGACGGGAAAACTCCAGAAAGTTTCTCACGATGGTGTCGATGTGGCGAATTTCGTCGGAAATAACTTCGAAATCTTCCTTCTGACTGGGCACAAGGTCAAGGGTACGCTCCAGGGAAAAAAGCCGCATCTTGACGGAAGTCAGAGGATTGCGGATGCTGTGAGCCACACCTGCCGCCAGCTTTCCCACCTGGGCCAGCCTCTCCGACTGCAGAAGGTGTTCATGGCTCCACTTGAGCTGGGTTTGGGTTTGATCCACGTTTTGAATCAAATCATGGACACGCCGGCTGAGGGCCTTTATTTCGTCGGAATCCAAATGCTTGTCACTGTTCGGATCAGTGGCGAGAGCCAACTGGCGAATGGGTTGCAGCACCTGTCGCATCAAGATATAAGCAAGCAGCAGCCCCATTATCAGGGCGACCGGCATCGCCACCAGGGCCAAAGTGTTGATAAAGGCCACTCTCGATCCCATTTGGCTGCGTGCTTGAGCAATGTGCCGTTCGTATGCTGTCTTATACAGACCGGTCAAATCCCGGATGGCCAGGAATTGCGGACGAATTTCTTGATGCAGCGAATACCCGGAATCCCTTTCCCCGTTCTTGTAAAGAGCGACCACCTGGTCGCGCATGTAGCTGTAGCGAATATACCTTGACTCGATCTGGTTGAGGATGTCTCGCTGCGTCTGGGTATACGAGAAATCTCTCGCTTTCTTCAAAAGCTGTTCGAAAGTGTCCCGATGTTTTTCCAGCTGTTCTAGCCACTCGGGATTTCCATCCAGGAAATAATAGGTGAGGAGACCCTTTTGCATCACCAGAGCCGTGTCCAATTCCTGAGCTACACTTAGAGCCGCAATATCGTGGTTAATGACCGAATTGGTGAGAAGCCCTATGCGATAGACTAAAAACATGGTGACTGAACCCCCAACCAACGTGGTCAGCACCAGTCCGGTCAAAATGATGAATATTTTAGCGCGCAGGCTGATTCTCTTCCATTTCATCGACTAAACCCGGCAAGCTGGTTTAAAGCCCATCCAGCAACTTGGCGAAACGCCGCAAAAGCAAAGCTTCAGCGCCCCAGTAAACAAATCTCACGGCAAACTTATACTTTAGCCTTGCAGAATAAACAAGATCATAACTATTTGGCTCATCTATGCTTAACGGAATCCAGAGTCATACAATCCACTGCCCGAATTCCGGCTTTCTTAGGAATGACCAAAAAGTGTAAAGAACCCCAAAATCATTTTTTTGGAAACTATGCATCAGTTCGGCTTATATCACATCTTCTTTCCCACGGTAAATTTGTTCTCATTTAGGGAACCGCAGATGCGCAGGAATTCTCCGTCATTTTCAGATAATCGAAGACGGA
>ENA-OSEO01002475-OSEO01002475.1-sediment-metagenome-genome-assembly--contig:-NODE-2475-length-25930-cov-7.903145_pt1 | contig 25930 bp, 21 predicted proteins | sample MGYA00237883_ERZ534232 | MGnify/ENA metagenome assembly ERZ534232
CTTTACGATCCCTTGCCGCGAGTTCATGCGGTTTAAAAAAAGATTATCCATGTAGCGGTTGTTTGGAAAAACACCCCTCAACTATATATCAGCTCCCCCGAAACGGTTACGGAGCGAGTTCAAAATGAAAGAATTTTTTAAAGTCACCGACCTGGCAAACGTCCTGGAATATGCATCCGGCTTTTCCAGGGTTAAAACCGAAGAGATACCGCTTCTTGAATCCAATGGAAGGATACTTGCTGCAGACATGAATGCAGATGTCGACCTTCCGGATTTCATGCGATCCACCATGGACGGATATGCCGTACGCGCGTCTTCCACGTTTGGTGCTTCAGAAGCGAACCCGGCATATCTTGCCGTTAAAGGTTCCGTTCCCATGGGAGAATCCCCCGCTTTTTCCATCAGCACCGGTGAGGCGGCCAAAATTTCAACCGGAGGCATGCTGCCGAACGGCGCCGACAGTGTCGTCATGGTCGAACACACGGAGGCCATCGACAAAACCACCATAGAAGTCTACAAAAGTGTTGCACCGGGTCAAAACATTCTCGAAAAGGGGGAAGATATCTCGAAAGGCGCCGTCCTGGCTCCGGCCGGAAAGCGCCTCAGATTTCAGGAAACAGGGCTCCTGGCCGCATTTGGTATCGAAACCGTCACCGTTTACAAAAAACCTGTCATCGGCATCATCTCCACTGGAGATGAGGTGGTGCCCATTGATAAAAAACCGGGCCCAGGGCAAATTCGCGATGTCAACATGTATACACTTTCCGGCCTGGTTCAAAAAACCGGCGCCGTTCCAATCACCTTCGGGATCGTTCGGGATGATTTCGATGACCTTTTCGAGAAATGCACCACGGCGCTGACCCAGTCGGACATGGTCTTAATATCAGGAGGAAGCTCCGTAGGGACGCGAGATTTTACCATTGAAGTGCTCTCTTCACTTCCTTCAGCCGATATCCTTGTGCACGGCATCTCCATAAGTCCCGGAAAGCCCACGATTCTTGCCAGATCTCACAGCCGGGCCATTTGGGGCTTGCCCGGCCAGGTGACCTCAACCATGGTGGTCTTCGAAATTGTCGTAAGACCCTTTATTGATCACATCAGCGGACGTTCCACTGAATATGCAAGAAACTTCAACCTGTCCGCCCGACTCAACAGAAACGTTCCATCGACTCAGGGCCGGGCTGATTATATCCGGGTCAAGCTGAATGAAAAAGATGGTGTTTTGTGGGCTGAACCCATACTGGGAAAATCGGGTCTTATTAATACCATGGTCAAAGCCGACGGGTTGATTGAGATCGGGTTAAACACCGAAGGACTGGACGAGGGGGCCAGGGTGGAGGTGATACCCCTTTAGCAGATACCGAATCCTTTTAAACAAACCGATTTCAAAATCGCTTGATGTATAACAAAAGGTATAGATAATGTAACATTATGGGAAAAACAGCCGGTTAAACCAAAGACTTTTATTTCACTCTGAAAAACATCCGCTTTGCGGGAGTCAGAGACAGATGACTATGCCTTGGAAATTTGTGCCTAAAATCACAAATTCCAAGCACCAAATTCTAAATAAATTTCAAATTCTAAATTCTAAACCGGTTCAGCACTAGCGCAGGCGCTTTCGCCGCATTAGCGATTGTTTTTTTGTTTGGGATTTTGAATTTGGGTCATTGTTATTTGTTTGTTCTTTGGGATTTGTTATTTGGAATTTTAATAAGGCAATGAACAGCTGAAATGCGGGATCTTCGAGGGGCTGGGATTCTTTACAAATAGCCCGGTCAGGTTCTTTCATTACGAGCCGCTATTCACGAGTTCTTTCAGAAAAAACCTATCAATTAGAGAAAAAATGAGCCATAAACGCAATATTTATTTAAATATGAAAACGCTGGAAGAAGCGAGGGAAATCCTCTTTAAACGATTTCCCCTGGACAGGATGCTTTCCCAAGAGATGGTTGCCGTCCCTGACGCGGTGGGCCGGGTCCTTGCAGCACCGGTGACCGCCTTGATTTCCTCCCCCAACTTTCATTTGTCGGCCATGGACGGCATCGCGGTAAAAGCGGCAAGTACTTTCGGCGCATCCGAAACCCGTCCAAAAGAACTGATTATCGGAAAAGACGCTTTCCATGTCAACACCGGCCATGTAATGCCCGAAAACACCGACACGGTGATCATGATAGAATATGTCCACGTTCTTGACGAAAACCGGGTCGAAATCGAGACCCCGGCATTTCCCTGGCAGAATGTTCGAAAGGTTGGTGAAGATATTGTAGCCACCGAACTTCTCTTCCCGCAGAACCACGTTGTCACACCGTATTGTGTGGGAGCCCTCCTCTCGGGCGGTATTTTTGAAGTCCCGGTAAAGACCCGACCCAGAGTACTCATTATCCCTACAGGGTCCGAGCTTGTTGACTGGCGCCAAACAACCATCGAAAATCTTCAGCCGGGTCAGGTCATCGAAACCAATTCTTTTGTTCTTGGCAAACTGGTCGAATCGTGCGGGGGCGCCTTTATCCGGCATGCGATGATCACCGACGATCCCTCGAACATAAAAACGGCAATCCTGGATGCCGCAAACAGTGAGGTCGACATGGTCCTGACCGTCGGCGGATCATCAGCCGGATCCGAAGATTATACGAAGCATGCCGTTGAAACGCTCGGCCGGGTTCTGGTTCACGGGGTGACCATCATGCCCGGCAAGCCGGTTTTAATCGGTGAAATAAAGGGAAAACCGATATTTGGAATTCCAGGATATCCGGTTTCCGCCATTGTTGCATTTGAGCAGTTTGTCGGCCCGTTAATATCCTTCATGCTCGGACAGCCTGAAAAAGAACGATCCACCGTCCAGGTGGAACCGACCCGTAAAATCCCTTCAAAACTCGGTCTCGAAGAATTTATACGGGTAAAACTTGGCGCCGTTGGCAATAAAATCGTGGCAATCCCCCTTCCCAGAGGCGCAGGCTGCATCACGACCTTAACCGAAGCGGACGGCATTATCCGGGTTCCCAAAAACCAGGAAGGGATAAATCCTCAGGAGCCCGTCGCCGCCGAACTCCTGCGCCCGTTGTCTTCCATTCATAACACCATCGTTGTGGTTGGAAGCCACGACAACACCCTCGATGTTCTGGCCAATCAGATCCGGGGCGGGCAAAAACACCTGACCCTCTCTTCCAGCCATGTCGGAAGCATGGGGGGTCTGATGGCCATAAAAAAAGGGGGATGCCATTTGGCCGGGTCCCACCTTCTCGATACACAAGACGGTTCTTACAACATATCCTATGTCAAAAAATACCTGCCGGATATCCAGGTGAAACTGGTAAACCTTGTGTTAAGGGACCAGGGCCTCATCCTGCCGCCGGGCAATCCCAAGGCGATCCAGGGCATCGAAGACCTCGGTCGCAAAGATATTACATTTTTAAATCGTCAAGCCGGTTCCGGCACCAGGATTCTTCTGGATTACCGATTGAAACAGCTGGGTATCGATCCGTCCGATGTCAAAGGGTATGAAAACGAGGAATTTACCCACATGTCCGTTGCCGTTGCCGTACTCAGCGGCGCGGTTGATGTGGCCCTCGGTATTTATGCGGCTGCCAGGGCACTCAATCTCGATTTTATCCCGGTGGTCACGGAACAGTACGATCTCATCATTCCGGAAATATATTTCGAAACTGAAAAGATTCGGATCCTTCTTGAAACCATCAATTCTTCGGAGTTCAAAAAACAGGTTGAAATCCTGGGCGGATATAGTACCGAAAAGACAGGGCAAGTGATCATTTAATCAAAATCATGACTTATTCTGGATCCCGCCAAAGGCTGGCTGACCAGGGTTGAAGGTTCTTTTTAGAAAATAGAAAACTACTGTGGTTAAGTGGTTTCGACGATTTGACCGACATCCAACTTGTGAACGAGATGAATTAATTCGTGTTTTTTTCTTCATCTGTGGTTTTCTTTATCCTCTTTTCTCTTTCCTAATTTCTGTCCAAAAAGTTTTGGGTATTGAATAGTGGTCGAAGAAGCTTTATGGTTTGGATATGGGAATCAGGATGAGTGAAAAATACAAATTAATAGACCATACCGCCGATTTCGGCATACACGTTTTTGGATCCGACTCACATGAGCTTTTTGCCAATGCCGCGTGGGCACTCTTTGATGTGATAACGGAAATCGACGAGTTAAACGGTGCTGATTCCTGCAATATTACGGTTTCTGGGGATGACTGGGCCGATTTGATGGTCAACTGGCTCAGGGAGATTTTGTACCTGTGGAACGGCAGGGAGCTTCTGGTAAAATCCGCGGAGATTTTGTCCTTGACAGAAAACAGACTTTCGGCCAACGTCAATTTCGATGCGTTTGTTCCGGATCGCCATCTCATCAAAACAGAAATAAAAGCGGTAACCTATCATCAGATCTATGTAAAGAGCGGTCCTTCCGGGTGGGAGGCCGGAATTATTTTCGACATCTAATCCGATTGAGATATCTTTTCCAAAATGTTACGATGTCATATGAGATAATACCATCGAAGGATATCAAAAATGACGATAAACATTAATAAGATAGACAAATACCGGTGGGAAATACCTAAAACAGGTTCAATGCGGGTGCCGGGGATGGTTTACGCAACCGAATCGATGCTTAAAGGCGACGCCCAGAACGAGCCTTTAAAACAGGTGATCAATGTCGCAACGCTGCCCGGAATTTTAAAGGCATCGCTGGCCATGCCGGACATGCACTGGGGATATGGGTTCCCCATCGGCGGTGTCGCGGCCTTTGACTGGAACTCGGGCGTTATCTCTCCGGGCGGGGTCGGCTATGACATCAACTGTGGGGTTCGTCTGGCCGTCACGTCTCTCATAGAAAAAGACGTACGGCCGAAACTCGAAACGCTTGTCAGTTCCCTTTTTAGCGGCATTCCTTCGGGTGTTGGTTCTTCAGGTTTCATAAAACTATCCTTACCCGAAGTAAAAAAGGTTCTTAAAGAGGGGAGTCGATGGGCGGTAAGTCAGGGCCTTGGAGACGCGTCGGATCTGGAATTTACCGAGGAAAGGGGTTGCATGGAAAACGCCGATCCCGATGTCGTCAGCCAGAGGGCTCTCGAAAGGGGGAAAAACCAGCTGGGAACACTCGGCTCCGGAAATCATTTCCTGGAAATCGGCGTGGTGGAAACGATTTATGATCCTGAGACCGCTCGGGTGTTCGGTCTTTTTGAAGGACAGGTGACGCTGATGCTCCATTCGGGTTCACGGGGCCTGGGATACCAGATTTGTGACGATTCTCTCGCCTTCATGGCCAAGCATGTTAAAAAACTCGGGTTTGATCTGCCGGATCGCCAGTTGGCCTGCGCCATGATTCAATCCAATGAAGGAGAGCGCTATTATAATGCCATGGCCTGTGCCGCGAACTATGCCTGGGCAAACCGCCAAATTTTAATGCACCATTCCCGCAACATCTTTTTAAAGGTCTTGGGCATGGGTCCCAGGGATCTCGGCATGAACCTCTTATACGATGTATGCCACAACACTGCAAAAAAAGAAATTCATGTGATCGACGGAAAAAAACAGACCGTCTGTGTTCATCGAAAAGGGGCGACACGGTCTTTCCCGCCCGGTCATGAAGCGCTTTGCAGTGAATTTCAACATACCGGACAACCGGTAATCATCCCCGGAGATATGGGAACGGCGTCGTATGTGCTCGTAGGCACCCAAAAAGCCATGGAAGAAACCTTCGGCTCAACCTGCCATGGCGCCGGACGGGTTTTAAGCAGAAAAGCGGCAAAAAAAGCGAGCAAAGGAAGGGCCATCAACCGCGAGCTTGAAGACAAGGGAATCCTTGTCCGATGGACCGGCAGATCCACACTGGCCGAAGAGATGCCGGAGGCATATAAGGATGTTTCCCAGGTGGTTGAGGTGGTGCATGGTGCAGGAATTTCAAAAAAGGTGGCCAGATTAAAACCCATCGGGGTGGTCAAGGGGTAAATAGATACGGATGCAACCTTTTCAGGCGGTAATACTGGGCGCCGTTCAGGGGCTGACCGAATTTTTACCGGTGAGCAGTTCAGGCCATCTGGTGATTTTTCAACATCTCTTCGATCTCAGGGAACCGGAAATCTTGTTTGATGTCGGGGTTCATGTGGGAACCCTGGTCGCTGTTGTTATCTTTTTCAGAAATGAGCTTTGCGCCATTATTGCTTCCGTCTTTCGTTTGTTCGGCGGCTTCCTGAAAAATAAGGCGTCCGTTTCCGACGTTCTTCAGGATCATGATGCCAGACTTGCCTTGCTGATTATTGCCGGCACAATTCCGACCGGGATACTCGGTCTTTTTTTCCACGGCATAGCGGATCGGATTTTCTCGTCGGTGATCCTTGTCGGACTGATGCTCATTGTAACGGGATCACTTTTACTCCTTACCGTCCGGGTGAAAAACGGCGATAAAAGCATAGCGCGCTTTTCTTTTAAAGATGCCCTGGTTATCGGGCTGATGCAAGGCATCTCCATTATACCCGGAATTTCAAGGTCCGGATCAACCATTGCCGTCGGACTTTTGATGGGCCTGGAACGGGAAACATCGGCACGCTTTTCTTTTCTCCTGTCCATACCGGCGATTTTAGGAGCGGCTATTCTGGAATTTAAAGATATTTCAACCATTCCGTCCGCCCAGATTATCCCCATGTTCATCGGCGCTTTTACGTCATGCCTTGTGGGATATGGTGCGCTTGGGTCGCTGGTCTACATCGTCAAAAAGGGGCGCCTACATTTTTTTGCCCCGTATTGTGTTGCCGCCGGTATCATCGCGTTAATTATCGGGTTATAAAGGACCTAACCCAAATAGCGATGGTTTTATCCGGTTTCGGCGGTGAATGCACCGTTTGTATGAACCGTATCAAACCCTAACGCGGATAAACCTGAACCAGAACAAAATTTTTATCACGAAAGCACGAAATTTTAAAAACACGAAAAAACGTAACTGTTTAGATCTTTGAAACAAATCTGTTTTTAGGAAGCTTCGCGATTTACTTTCAAAAAGCTAAACTCTTACGAAAAAACCATTTTTTATTTCGTGTTTTCGTGTTTTCGTGATTGTTTTTAAATTTTAGCCACAAAAGGAGACCATAATGAATCCGGAAATGTTCAGAGAATATGACATCAGGGGAATTGCCGGAAAAGACATGACAGAAGAGGATGTCGTGAGCATTGGAAAGGGGGTCGGCACGTTTCTTCGAAATCACGGCCGTTCACAGCTTAACGTCGGTCGCGATTGCAGGCTGAGCTCGGACCTGTATTCTGAAAAGATTATAGAAGGCTTAATGTCAACCGGATGTGACGTGATCGACATCGGGGTTTGCCCCACCCCGGTTTTCTATTTTTCAATTCAGCACTTTGATCGGGAAGGCGGGGTGATGGTGACGGCCAGCCACAATCCCGGAGAATATAACGGATTCAAACTCTGTATCGGCCTGGATTCCATCCACGGGGAGGATATCCGGAAAATTCTTGGAATCATCAAAGAACGTTCGTTTGTGCAGGGAAAAGGGTCCTGTTCTACAGGGGACGCCGTTACACCCTACCGGGAATTTGTGACGAACAATATAACCCTGGCCGGACCAATCAAGGTCGGTGTGGACGCCGGAAACGGAACCGCAGGGGTGGTGGCCGTGCCGATACTCAAGGACCTGGGATGTGATGTATATGATATTTACTGTGACATGGACGGCACATTTCCAAATCACGAAGCCGATCCGACCGTGGAAAAGAACATGCGGGATCTGATCGCCATGGTAAAGGCAAAAAGACTCGATGTGGGTATCGGATATGACGGTGACGGTGATCGTATCGGTGTTGTCGATGAACAAGGGAACATTGTATTTGGTGACAAGCTTTTGATCATTTTTGCCAGGGAAATTCTCTCAAGGAAACCCGGAGCGACGTTCATTTCTGAAGTGAAATGTTCCAAGACCATGTACGACGACATCGAAAAACATGGCGGTCGGGCGATGATGTGGCGGACCGGTCACTCGTTGATCAAAAAGAAAATGAAGGAAGAAAAGGCTGAACTGGCCGGTGAGATGAGTGGACACATGTTTTTTGCCGATCGGTATTTCGGTTATGACGATGCCACCTATGCCACTTGCAGGCTTCTTGAAATATTGACCAAAACCCAAAAGAAAATATCAGAACTGTTATCGGATGTTCCTAAAACATATTCAACACCCGAAATACGCGTTGAGTGCCCGGATGACAAAAAATTCGACGTCGTTGCCAAAGTGACGGAATTTTTTCGTGAAAAATACGAAGTCATCGACATTGACGGGGTTCGCGTGCTGTTTGAAGACGGGTGGGGCCTGGTTCGCGCATCCAACACCCAGCCTGCCCTCGTTCTCCGTTTTGAGGCCCTGACAGAGGCCCGGCTTGGGGAAATCAAAACTATGGTTGAATCCGCGCTGGCCGATATTCAGATCTCTTAAAATCCGGAAACACGATAGTATAAAAACAAGAAATGTTGTAACTGTTTAGGTCTTTTAAACGAATCAATGTTCAAGGAGCTTCAGATAGGGTTTAAATTTTTACTGGAAGCTGTTTGAGTGGATTAGGGATCGTTATGAAAAAATCTCATAGATTCGAGGTCATGGGAACGTATTGCCTTAAACCGCTTACACTTCTCAAAAGATAAGACCCATTTTTTCATTACGAGCCGTTATCCACGAGTTCTTTCAAGAAAAATTTAAATCCTATCTGAAGCCATCCGTTTTCAAGAAGCTAAACGCTTACGAATTTTTTTCTTTTTTGATCATCCCGGCAAGGCACAAAAACCATCGCAATGAACAATATCGATAAAAAAATATTCGGCACCCTGTTCTTTTCCATGTTCGGCACCGTCACCGGCGTGGGAATCGTCGTTCCCCTGCTCCCGGTTTATGCCAGCAATCTCGGTGCCGGCGGTATTTACATCGGTTTGATATTCGGCTCGTTTTCCCTATCCAGAACATTTCTCCTCCCCTATTTCGGCAGGTTCTCGGACAAAAAAGGAAGAAAACCGTTCATTATTATCGGCCTGTTCGCCTATACCCTGGTTTCCCTGGCGTTTATCATTTCAAGCAGTGTCGAATCCCTGATTGCCATAAGATTTCTCCAGGGTATTGCATCCGCGATGATTATGCCGGCGGTTCAAGCCTATGTTGGAGAAATAACCCCCGCCGGACGTGAAGGCTTCACCATGGGGGTGTTTAATATGTCGATGTTCCTTGGTCTGAGCTTCGGTCCTTTGATCGGAGGTGTCATTCGGGATCGTTTCACCCTTGATGCGTCTTTTGCATCCATGGGCTTTCTGACTTTCCTGGGCTTTTTGTTAAGCTTTTTTTTGCTTCCGCCCACAACATCGGAGCGTGTCAGCCGCCGGAGAACCGAGCCTTTAGCCTGGAAATGGGTAGTGTATGACAGGGATATGGCCGGGCTTTTTATTTTCAGACTTGCCTATGCTGCATGTATCGGCGTCATCTGGAGTTTTTTGCCGGTTTTGGCCGATTCAGAATTTTCTCTTGCGAGTTCATCCATCGGAATTCTGGTAACACTGGGGGTGTTTTCCAGTGGTTTGCTCCATGTGCCCATGGGATTTATGGCAGATCGGCTGAACCGGAAAACGATGGTTGTTGTCGGGGGCTTGATCATCACATATGCAATTTTTTCTTATACCTGGGCCGGCAGCTTCAGGGATCTTCTGCTGGCCAGTACACTGTTCGGCCTTGGCGGCGGCATTGCAATGCCCGCACTCATGGCACTTGCAGTTTTAAAAGGAAATGGAATCGATGCCATGGGTTCTGTCATGGGCCTTATGGCCATGGCACACAGTCTGGGAATGCTTGCAGGATCTTTGCTGGCAGGGCTGATGATGGATGTTTCCCGGCTCCGGTATGCATTTCCGTCAGGAGCCGTCGTTATGATACTCTGCCTGGGATTTTTTATTATTCTGACGCATCACAAAAAACCGATGATCACTCCGGCGGACTTAAAAACCGGCCCTTTGGATCTCGAAGGATAAAAATATACGATATCAATCGAGTTTTACTTAATTTGGTACTATTTTCTATTCACCATTCACCATTTACTGTTCACCGTTCACCATTCACTGTTCACTTGTCACTCGTCACTATTCACGATCATAAGGTTTTCCGCATTCTTTACACCGCCCGTCCGGACCGATGACACCGATGCAGCTCTCATCACTGCAAAGCGTCCGCTGATCCCAATCCAAATCCCCCTGGGTTTCCGCCGTGTCATATTCTTCAACTTCTTCCAATTGCTCGTCCGCCTCGTCTGGGTCAAACACCGCTTCCAAATCCGATGCATCCGATGCTTCCGGTGTTGCATCGAAAGATCCCGAATAGGGTTTGCCGCATTCTTTACACCGCCCGTCCGGACCGATGACACCGATACAGCTCTCATCACTGCACAACGTCCGCTGATCCCAATCCATATCCGCCTGAGTTTCGTTTTCTTTGTTTTCCATACGTATTCTTCTTTATGCTTTGGGTGTCCATTGTCTGGTGTTTTGTTTTAAAAAGCCCACATACATTTATTAAACTTCCTTAACACGAAATACAAAGCGCGTTTCTAAAAACTTTTTTGGCTTTTTACGGGTTTGTCAAGGTTGATGGTTTCGCAAAAAGTCTTAAAATCTCCGTTTTCGTCATTCCCGCGAAATCGGGAATCCAGTAATTTAAGAATGTTATGGACTCCCGCTTTCGCGGGAGTGACGGGAATTGGGACTTTTTACGAGTGTATCAAGGTTTGAAATTGACATTATTTATAATCTATTATAAAAAAATTTTCAATACGGTGTTTGTCATAAAATTCGTCTAATTTTTCAGCCCGCAATTGGGGTCAGGAGATGTGAACGATGCGGAATTTTAGAAAAAACACATTAAACGTAAAAATAACGGCCCTGTTTATGATTCTGGTATTCACATCCACGGGTTTTTCGGCAGGGTTGTCCGGAGGCAGAATTTTTCCCAATGGAACGGTCACCCTGTTTCACGGCAACCAGAAAGTCGGAGAGTTCCGTTCGGAAGCTCCCCTTCCTGAAGACACACTTCTGGCGGTTCAGGGAGACTGCGGTGTCAAGCTCCCCCATTTATTTCTTTTTGCTAAAGACAACAGCCTGTTTTCCGTTACAACGAATCCCCGTTCCCGAACATTAACCGTCCAGAAAGGAACCGTATATTTCGCGCTTTCTTCGATGCCGACGCCCCTGCTGTTCCAAACACCCAACGGGGTACTGTCCACCAGTGACGTCATTCTGAAAACATCTTCAAATGGTGCCGTGTTAGAAGGATATGTTCACGTTGAAGAGGGTATTACACGGGTGGGTGTGCTCGAGGGCGGATCCATGCTGATAGCGCCGGATGACGGCAAACCGATGATGGTTGCCGCAGGTCGCGAAATCAGATTGGCACAGGCGGATATATTTAAGGAAGAGGGAAAACCCGAAGAAGGAAAACCCGCTGAAACCGGTAAACCGGATGAAACTGGTAAACCGGGCGAAACCGCGGCCGGCAAGGGGATGTCAACGACCGCGAAAGTGATTGTCGGCGCCTTAGCCATCGGCGGCATCGCAGCCGCCCTCGGCGGCGGTGGCGGCGGCGGTAGTGATGAACCTCCGCCACCGCCACCACCACCACCGCCTGCAAGTCCGTCTGCACCTTAAAGACGGATTAGACCCTTTATCATAAACATACACGCAAAAGCGTGCATAACAATAATTGTAAATTTTGTGTTTCTTGCGGCAAAAAAATAAAAACTATCACGAAAACACGAAAGTTCGAAAACACGGAAAATTATTTAAATAATAAACTAAACACCAAACCCTTTTTGATTTCGTGTTTTCGTGCTTTCGTGATAAAAATTTTTCCGGCTTTGCCGGATTAGGAAGAACCGTAAATTACCACAGAGACACGAAGGACACGGAGAATTAAATTTCCTGCCGGACAACATCCGGGAACATGAGTACCCGGTTCACTTCTTTTTTGGCATACACAAACGGCTCCAGATCTTTTGCCAGACGCCTGAAATCGAGCTCGGCGCACCGAAGAAGCAGTTTGTCCCGCAACTCTGTATTGTTTCGGATAGACAATTTTTGAGACAAATAATCGACATTCACATTGGATTTTCCCAGCAGGAAAACAACGTCAAAAAAGTCACGACCCATGGGCCGGCTTCGGTTGAAAATGCAATAAATTTTCTGTGCCAGCAGGATATCTGCCGGGACGATGTTTATTCTTGAAAACACATCGAATTTGTTAAGGATGAATTTATCCGGGTGATAGTGAACGTTCTGCGGTTCGGTATCGATCTGGATCAGCAGTTTTTCATCCCGGTGTCCGGATATCCCGACGGCGTGCAGCAAACCCGGAAAGCGCAGATACGCGCGAAAAGCGTCCTGATAGGTATTCTTCAGTTCAACGGTATATCCTTGAAGCTCCAAGGCCCGTTTTACGTTTTGAGAAAGCGTTTTAAAATCATGCCGGCCAATATTCGGATTGTCAAAATCGAGGTCCTCCGAGAACCGGGGACTTCCATGCACCATGTGGATACACGTTCCGCCCATGAAAATCAGCTTATCTGCCAGGGGTGATTCAAAGATCGCCTCAAGGATCTTGTACTGAAGATATTCCCGCAGCAGGTTCTTTTTGAACGGCCAGAGATGTTCCGGATAAAATGATTCAATCTGTTTGATATCAAGCATAATCCAACCACGAGAGAAAGTGTTTCACCCTTTTTGACAGGCGCTTTTGGTTAAAACGGTGACCATAGTCCGTGAGCCGTTCCTTATTCACCCGGCTTAGAAATTCTTCCCTGTTTATCCGAAGCGCGGAAAAATCATCCCCGGTTCGGACCGAGGGATTTATATAAAAATAATCCAGGATCGCTTTTTCCATGAAAGCCATTTTTATACCGCCCGGGAGTATGGAATATCCGAAAAACAATGAAGGTTTTAGGGTTCGGTATGAAAACCGTGCCACAGGTGTTTCAAACAGGTATGTCCGTCGGGTTGACGCCGAAGTGATCATGTAAATGCTTTCCGGAATCAACCGGTAGTGGGACATGGCCGTCTCAAAGGAAATGTAGGATGGCTTATAAATTTTATTTGCGATTGCCGACAGCATGTTCTCATCGATAGTTACTTCTGAAAAGAGGTAATAGCCTTTGACTATTTTTTTGATATATCCCTTTTTCTGCCATTCACTCAGTCTTCGACGATCAAAATCACCGTGTGCGGCCCTGATGTCTGTCATGGAAAACACCGGGAAGTCGCGCAAGGAATTTTTAAAGGAAACGAAATTCATTATATTTCTCTTTCATGTTAAAATTAACATTAATACGAAATTTATGATGATTCCCTTTGAAAGTCAAGACGATATTTTCGGATAAAGGAATTGAGGGATTGAGGCGGGCGCTTCGCGGTTGGAGGTGGGAGGTTGGAGGTTGGAGGCGAAGATTGGAAACAACAGCCTCAAACCTCAAGCGAAGCGATCCTCAAACCTAATGCCACCGAAGGTGAGAAGTGGTGAAACAGTTCTTTCTTATTTAAAATGTCAAAAAATACACGACAAAATATCCTGATCGGACTGATCGACTTTCTGCTGCTCAACGTTGCGCTTGTCGGCGTGCAGTGGATCAAGCGGGGCGGTCTTGAAATGCCCGGAATCTATATCAAGCTGTTTGCCGTGTTCTACCTTTCCTGGCTGGGGATGTCTGTGGTCATGGAAAAATTCAAACCCGTTACCGGAAGAACCTTCTGTGAATCTTTTGGGTTGATCGTAAAATCGAATATCGTCATGGCCTACCTGGTCACTTTTTTCATTGTTCTGTGGGACCCGCTGGCCGGCGTATCCAGATTGCAGACCTTCGGCGTTTGCGGCGCTTTGTTTATACTGGAACTTTTCGGCCTGGTGCTGGCCTACATTATTTTTGAAAGCAAATTCGCAGAAAACCGGGCGTTGAATCAAAAACAGGCAGATTCGGCACCCATGTACCGCCCGCTGATATGGATGGATGCCCTGTTGCTGATCACAGTTTTCCTTTCGATCAATTACCTCAAGCACGGCAGTTTCTCCTTGCCGGACAGGTACGACGAGATCATCCTGGTTTTATACGCTCTGCTGTTTGCGAGTTCTTTCGTGGTCAAAAAATACGAGATCCGGAATTTTGACACCACCTATTTGAGGGCGGTCACGTCCTGTGTCAAGGCAACCTTGATCGTCTTCGGGAGCCTTTCCGTGCTGGTGTTCGCCTTCCGGCTGTTTTACTACTCCAGAATCCACCTGTTCGGCACCTTTGCCGTGTTGTTCCTGGTCGAGCTGGCGATTTACTACGTGTATTGGCTTTACCGGAAGCGGGGCAAGCTCGACAGGGACATCGAAACCGCGGACGAGGTCATGGCCGCGCTGACTGCCGACGTCCCGGACCGGTATCTTCCGAAAGAACAGTGCGCCTGCACTGTTGATGACCCTGTGGCGGTCAAACTGAAACATGCGCTGGAATTTTTCAACGAAAGGCTGTTTGACTTCATAAAGAAAAATATCGATCTTTCGGCTATCGATCGGTGCGAAACGGCCATTGTGAGTACTGATGAAATCGAAGATGTCCGTCGCCTCGATAAAAACCGCCCCCACGACCTCTTTATCAACCTTCACAAGACCAATGACGTCCGGTGGTTCAACCGGTATTTTCTTGAAATACACGGCAAATTGAAGAACAGGGGATATTTCGTGGGAAAGGTCCACACCGTCACCACGCGCAAAAAGTATTATCTGGCCAAGTATCCCGGATATGTTGCATTGCTGTTTTACTATACGAATTTTGTCTGGTGCCGGGTGTTTCCGAAACTCCCCTACATTAAAAAGCTGTACTTTACCATTACCAGGGGCAGGAACCGGATGGTGTCGAAAGCCGAGATTTTCGGCCGCCTCTGCTTCTGCGGGTTCAACATCGTCGATGAGCTTGAAATCGAAAACCGTCTCTTTTTTATTGCCCAAAAGGTCAAAACCCCCTCTTTAAACAAAAATCCCTCGTACGGCCCCATCGTTCGGCTGCAGCGGGCCGGGTACAACGGAAGCATGATCACGGTGTACAAGTTCAGGACCATGTATCCCTACTCGGAGTTTCTACAGGAGTATGTTTACGAGAAAAACCACCTGGGACCGGGCGGAAAATTCAAGGACGATTTCCGGGTAACGGACTGGGGTAGATTCATGCGGGCCACATGGCTGGACGAACTTCCCATGATCTACAACTGGCTGAAAGGGGACCTTAAGCTGTTCGGGGTGCGGCCGTTGAGCAAACAGTATCTCAGCCTGTACACCGAAGAGCTCCGGGAACTGCGCAAACAGGTGGTGCCCGGACTGATCCCGCCCTTTTATGCGGACCTTCCGGAAACCCTGCCGGAAATCATGGAATCCGAACTGCGGTACCTCAAGGCGTACCTCAAGGAACCCGTGAAAACACAACTGAAGTACACGTGGCATTCGTCCAAGAATATTCTGTTCAACGGCGCAAGGAGCCAGTGAGGGGAGGCGCAGGAACTGCGCCGTTGGAGGCGATAGGTTGGAGGTTGGAAGATCAAAAACCAGATATCAGAGGTCAGCAATCAGAGGTCGGGGATCAGAAAAGCAGGAATTAGAAAATAGGAAAGAGGAAAAAGCTCAAGGCTGAAGGCTCGAAACTGAAAGCAACCATCCAAACGATCTCAACGATCCTAACGCTCTTACCCATTTCAGCTCAAGGCTGTTTTGGGTAAACCTTGGGCTTCAATGTGTAATATCTGCCTTTTCCTTCTGCACCCTTTCGTGCAACCATACCTTGATCAGCGCGCCTCGGTCTACGCCAATATTTTGCCGGATACGATCAATATCTTTGATCAGTTCTTCTGCGACATCGAGCGTGATCCGAACTTTCTTGCCGTGCCCGACAACGTTGGCCTTGGACATATCAATGAGGTCGTGAATGTCTTCGCCGTTGTCGAATCGACGATCAAACTCCTGAGTGCTTTTTGCTGTTTTCTTTTTGGTCATATAATTTTGTTTCCTTTTATCATTCCAGTCAAATTTCACAAGATTAATTTGTACATATTTTGTCCAGTAATGCAACAAATTATTTTAAATAGAAAAAATTCTGTTTCTAATCGCTTTTCGATCTCAATTTCTAATCTTCTGCTTTTCTGATCTTCTGATATTTCTATGGATCACACATACCAACAAACCGGCAGAATCGACCGGGTCGTATTCTACGGCATCATCTTTCTCCTGGTGTTCGCCCCCCTGGCGTTCGGGTCCGTGCACGTGTGGGCGTACACCGTCGTCGAGATCGGGGTGTTTCTGCTCTTGGGGCTCTGGTTTGCAGGCCGGCTGATATTCTCCGGGTCGGACACGCTTTCCTGGGTTCAAACGCCGGTGAACCTCATTCTGCTGGTGTTCCTTGTGCTCGTCGGTTTCCAGTTGGTACCCCTTCCGGCGTCCGTGACCGCACTGATTTCGCCCCAAACGTATGCCGACAAAAAACAGCTGTTTGCCATACTGGCGAAGGCGCCGGGTGCATCCACGGACGCTTCGCCGGAGATGATGCTGTCCTATACGTCTCACGCCACCCGGGTGGAATGGCTCAAACTGGCGGTCTATTTCGGGATGTTTTTTCTGGTGCTCAACACCGCCACCTCCAAACAAAAGATCGACATTCTGGTTTACACGATGATCTTTATCGGCCTTTTTGAGGCCGTGTATGCCGTTTACCAGGTGTTCAGCACAACCCCTCAGGTGTGGTGGTGGAGAAGCCGTATCGGCGCAAGCCGGTTTGCCTCGGGCACGTTCATCGGATCCAACCATTTTGCCGGGTACATGGAAATGGTGCTGTGCCTGGCCTTTGGCTTTCTGATCGCCCAGAAAAGGCACGTTCGCCGGCCGGAGCCCGGTTTGAACGGCGGCGGGTCGTTTCTGAAAAAATGCGTCATCTGGCTAGCCCCGGAATCGGCCCGGCCGAAGATGATCTTTTTCTTTTTTGTCACCGTGCTCATCGGTGTGGCGCTGCTTTTGTCCGCATCACGGGGCGGCATTCTCGCCCTGGGCGTTTCCATGCTCCTGATGAGCATCCTCTTTTTTGCCAAACACCGCTACAGGACCTACGGGGGACTTGCCCTTTGTTTGTGTGCGGCCGTCCTCGTCTACGGGCTCCACATTGGGATCGACCCGACCCTGGAGAAATTCGAGAACCCGGCGAATCTTTACAATCGGTTCCATGTCACGCGCACCATCCTTCCCATGGTCGGAGACTACCCCTTCCTGGGCGTGGGATTGGGCAATTTTCGCTACGTGTATCCCCGGTACATCGATGATTATGACCGGGTTCGGGCCAGCGGCTATGCCCACAACGACTGGGTCGAGGCCGGGACCGAAACCGGATTTTTGGGGCTGGCTCTGATTCTGGCCGGGTTCGGAATATATCTGGTGAAGATGATGGGGGTCTGGCGCGGGCGGCGGGACGTCCATGCCCTCGGCATCGGCGCAGGGGTTGCGGCCGGGCTCCTGTCCATCGCCCTGCACAGTTATGTTGACTTTAACATGCATATTCCCGCCAACCCGTTGACCCTGGCCGCATTGCTTGCCGTCGGGTATGCGGCGGTGCACCGGCAAAGCCGGCCACACGGCGAGTCGTTTTTCTATGAAAAACGTGAAATTCCGCTGACCCGATGGCGGCGCCTTGTCATTTCGGGGCTGGCCGTGCTGGTTTTCGGAACTGCGGCAGGCTGGGCCGGGAAACATTTCCTGGCGGAGGCCGCAGCCCCCACGGAATGGAATTCCACCATGAATTTGAACATGACGCCCGAGCTTTCCGATATTGAAAAGGCCATATCCCTGAATCGTTACAATTACGCCTATTACAACAAACGGGCCGCACATTTCATGGCATTGAAGGCGGAAAACCTGGAAGAAGAAAGGACGTATCTGCTCGAAACGAGAAAGAGCCTCGAACAGGCGGTGCGGCGCAATCCCGCCATGGGGATCCTGTGGTATAACCTGGGGAGAAACTACGCCTTTGCCACGGATGACATGTTCGACTATGTGAACAAGTACCTGCCCCTGGCGGACCGATGCTTTGACCTCGCGGTTCTATGCGCGCCCATGGACGAATATATGCTGTTAAACGCAGGCCGCTACTGGGTGTGGCGGGCGCGGATGCTGGCAGAGGGCACGGGGCAGAGGGCGGAAGAGCAGAAGAGCAGAAGAGCAGAAGATGAGAAGGTGAGCAGAACGGAACGAGGGATGAACAGGATGGGCGGAGGCAGGCGCTTCGCGGTTGGAGGTCCAAGGTTGGAGGTTGGAGGCGAAGATTGGAAACAACAGCCTCAAACCTCAAGCGAAGCGATCCTCAAACCTAATGCCGCCGATCCGAAGGATTCCGGATTCCTGCGGAAAGGCGACAGGACGGAGGGCATTCGCAAATTCCAGGCGTATTTTCAGCGACTGCTGGCCATAAATCCCGATCGCTGGCAGGAAGCGGTACAGTACACCCGGGTCTATTTTCCGGACGACGGGGTGGTGCTGGGGATTGTTCCGGGGGACAACGATGCGCTCAAGAGCCGGGTACTGGCTGTTTTGGCAAAAGAGGTTTTCTGACAGGATTTACCGGATGGAATTCTTCCGATAAGATTTTCGTTGAAGAAAAGGTGTGAAACTTGACTTTTTAACATTAAACGTAATGGAGGGAATCATGAAAACATTTCGAACATGCGGTCAGTGGTCAATGTGTGTGGCGGTAATTTTTCTGCTGGGGATCCTTTTGATAACTGTGAACCCGGTGTCTGCGGCCCAGGGGGCGGAAAAGAAAAGTGAGACGGCCGCGGGTGCTGCCGGGATATCATCAGGGGGGCAGGCCGGCGAACAGCATGGCAAGTCCGATCCCCAGGGACCTCCGGACAACCCGGGTCCGGGATGTTATAAAAAGATCCCGGGCAAGGATGACAAAACCATATATAAATATTTTATAAACGGACACCCGGAAAACCCGAGTGAATGGGAATATGTCGGGGACAGTTGTGAGCCTTATGGAGGATAACAGCGCCGGAGGAATTGGAATGAAAGCGTCAAACAGCGTTCTGCTTGTCTGTATGGTTCTTTTGTGGATCAGTTCCTGCACCACCGGAAAAGACGTGGTACGGGTGATCGAGGTCAAAAAGGGAGAAGCCAAAGAGCTAAGCAAAACGGAGATCGCCGAACTGACCAAAATCAGGGCTGAAAAGAATAATGAAGACAAGGGACAAGGTTTGAATCATGTGATCAGGGAAACCCAGAACTTTTCCGTGCCCGAATACCTGGCCGCCCGGCCGGATGCCGACAACCCCGTTGCCCGGGACTACCGGGTCGGCGGGTATGATATTCTCGACATTACGGTGTATGAAGAGGCCGACCTGTCAACCCGGGGCGTTTGCGTAAGTGCGGACGGTTTTATCACCTTCCCGCTGATCGGCCGGATAAAAGTAGAGGGGTTGACCACTTCCGAGATCGAAAGGCTCCTATCCGATCTGCTGGCTCAAGGCCAGTTTATCATCGACGCGCAGGTTTCCGTCGTGGTCGCCGACTACCGGAGCAAGCAGTTCATGGTTCTCGGACCGGTCGCCAGCCCCGGGTCCTATCCGCTCAAGGCCAGGGAAAGGGTGATTGATGCGGTTTCCAGGGCCGGAGGGATGGACTTTGAAAAGTGCTCCAGCCAGATGATGATCATCCGTACCGAAAACCCGGATACCGAACAGGAAAGAAAGATCGTCATCCGCATCGATCTTTCGGCGCTGTTCCACGAGGGCGACCAGCGGTCGAACCTCCTGCTCATGGACAGGGATCTTTTGTATATGCCCAAAGCCGAACCGTTTTATATCATCGGCGAGGTACAAAAACCCGGATCGTTTTTCTACAGCAGGAAGGAGATCACTTTGGTGGAAGCCATCAGCATGGCCGGTGGTTTCAGCGAGTGGGCCATACGAAACCGGACCCGAATCGTGCGCATGGAAGACGGGATCGAAAAAATCATCGAGGTCAAAGTGGATGCCATCACCAAATCGGGGCAAAAAGGTCAGGATGTCCTGATACGGCCCGGAGACATTATCGTGGTGCCGGATTGATTACTCAGTGAATAGTGAATAGAAAAAAGAAATCAGAATTCAGAAGTCAGGATCCGGAATCCTTAAATCCTTTGCCTAAAACCTAAAGCTGAGCGATCCTCCAACCTAAGTCCGCCTTATACCAGGTGCCCTAAACCCAAAGGTCCCAATAAACCCTGAACCGTGAACAGTAAATAGTAAATAGTTATTAAAGAAAGATACCAAACAACGAACGGACAATTTTCATGGAAGAATACAGAGAAAAAACAATAGACCTTCGAGAATATTTTCGCGTGTTCCTTAAACGGCGGTGGATCATCATTACGGTATTTGCGGTGGTGGTGCTGTTCACCGCCGTCGCGACCTTCACGGCCACCCCTGTTTACCATGCTACAGCACAAATCGTGATCGAGAAAGAGAACCCCAACCTGGTATCCATCGAGGAAGTCATGGCCGTTGATTCCACGGGGACCGATTACTATCAGACCCAGTATAAGATCATTCGGAGCCGGACGGTGGCCCGTGAAGTGATCCGCCGGCTGGATCTAAAAAACAGCCCGGAGTTCTTTCCCCCGCCCAAAGACAACATTCTGTCCGATATTTGGACCGGGGTCAGGGATGCGGTGAGCGGCACCAGGGACTGGATCGGCAGCTTGTTGAAAACCGGGATACCGAAAGACGAAACCGCGGACCAGGATGCTGCGCTGGATTCCGAACTGGTTTCCAGGTTTATCGAACGCATCCAGGTAAGTCCCATCGAAAACAGCCGTCTGGTGAATGTGGGTGTTGAGGCAAAGGATCCGGCCATGTCCGCCCGCATGACCAATGAACTGGTCCATGCGTATATCGATCAGAATCTGGAGACCAAGCTCACGGCGGCCAAAAATGCGGCAAAGTGGCTGGGTGAACGAATTGACGACATGCGGCAAAAAGTCGAGGCCGCGGAAAAGGCGCTCCTTAACTACAAGGAAGAACAGCAGATCATCACTGATTTTTCCAGTGACGCCGAAAATATTACCGCACAGAAGCTTGCGGAACTCAACACCCAGTTGGTAGAGGCGGAGTCCCAGCGGGTGGAGGCCGAGACGCGCTACCGGCAGGCCATTTCCATTGAAAACAGTCCGGACATGCTGGACTCCATTCCCGAGGTGCTGAGCAATGATTTAGTCAAGGAAGTCAAGAAGATGGAAGTCGTACTCTTCAACAGTATGTCGGAACTTTCCAAAAAGTACGGCCGGAATCATCCGAAGATGGTGGCCATAGAATCGGAACTGGCGGAGCTAAAAAAACGAAAACAGATCGAAACCGGGCGGGTGATCAATTCCCTGAAAAACAAATACAAACTGGCCCTGGCCCGGGAAGAATCCCTGAAAGCGGCCCTGGCACGGCAGAAAGCCGAAAGCTTGAGTTTGAACAAGAAGGCGGTTCAATATTCCGTGTTCCAGCGCGAGGCGGAAAGCTCCCGGAATATGTATGACATGCTCATCAAACGGTTCAAGGAGACCTCTCTGACCGAGGAGATGAAGACCGGCAACATCCGGATCATCGACACGGCGGAGACCCCAAAAGACCCGGTAAAGCCAAACAAGAAACGCAACCTTTTGCTGGCCGTGATCCTGGGCACGGCCATGGGGTTCGGCCTGGCGCTGTTTCTGGAATACCTGGACAACACCATCAAGCTGCCGGACGAAATCAAGGAGGATCTGAACATTCCGTTCCTTGGGGCGGTGCCGGCCTTTTCCTCGAACGGCGTCCCGGACCACATCCCGTCCGAGCTCGTTACGGTTTATTCCCCGAACTCGGCTGTCAGCGAAGCCTATCGCAGCATTCGAACGGGCATTCTGTTTTCATCGGCCGACACATCCCCGCAGGTGATTATGGTGACCAGCGTCAGTCCGCTGGAGGGAAAAACCACCTCCGCGGCAAATCTGTCCGTAACCCTGGCGAGCGCCGAATCCAGGGTCCTGCTGATCGATGCCGACATGCGGCGGCCGAGGGTCCACAAGGTCTTTGGGCTGGACCGCAAAATCGGGTTGTCCAATGTCCTCGTGGGAACGGCCCCCCTCAAGAACGCCATTACCGCCTCGAAGGTGGAAGGCCTGGACATACTGCCCGTGGGCTCGATTCCGCCCAATCCGTCCGAAATTATCGGCTCCAGGAAGATGGAACAGCTTCTGGACGCGTTAAGAGAAAACTATGCACGGGTGATTATCGACACCCCGCCGATCGTGTCGGTAAGCGATGCCCTGGTGCTGTCCCGGATGGTGGACCGGGTACTGCTGGTCATCCGTTCCGGTGAAACACCTCGCCCGGCCATACAAAGCAGTCTGGCACAGCTTCAAACCGTGAATGCAAAAATCATGGGTGCCGTGTTGAATGCGGTGGGCGTGGGACGGGACAGCTATTATTACTACCAGTATTCCCATTACTATTACGCTGAAGACTCTGAGCAAACAAGGAAAAAGGCGCGTGTTAAAAATCTTGGGAAGCATGTTCGAGGGTAGCCCCGGGAAATCAACCATCGTTTTGAAAGATACGTGTTCGAACTGCGGCTGTGAGACCGTCATCGAGATCACCCGCACGTCCGGAGGATTCGGGTTGCAGGGGGGCGTATTAATCAAAAATTCGTCCGGCGCGTATTCTGCCAAATGTCTGAAATGTTATGCGTCAACCCCTGGCCCGACCCGTCCGGGAGTCCGGGCGAAGGAACCGAAGGCTAATGCCTGATTCTGCATCTGAGGGTTTCGAAACCGCTTTGGAAAGAGCGTGTTATTTACATCGGAGACCGCAAAATGCTCATCAAAAATGAAACCTATGAACTGGAAATATCCGAAACGAGTGGTGTCTATTTCGGTTCGAAAACGTCCGGGCAACATTTCAGGAAATGGGAAGACTGCGGGGAAGACGAAAAGCGGCGGATTAAAACGATCCGGCGGGCGGCCGAAGCACTGCTCAGGACTTCGGAAAGGATATTTTTTGATGACCTGAAACCGGACTAAAGAATCCCCGTCATCCGACTGGCATCCATTACCCATTTCAGCTCAAGGCTGTTTTGGGTAAACCAGGAAAGGGCAGGGCCTAAAAATCCTGCCCTTTGCGTTTTGCGCCCAGCCCGGAGGGCCGATGATCTGACATCGAGGATGTGCCGTTTTTTTAATTTCCTTGACATGTCATCTTAACTTTGCAAAATAACATTTGAATTAAAAATAAATGCGTTAACCTTAATCAAAGGGATGGCTTATGATGGTATAAGAAACCCCGTTTCTCACCGAGAGGGACGGGGTTTTGCTTTTGGCTGATACCGATTAGATATAGCAACACTGATTTTATTTCATATAGCAACATGATATCTGATAAAGGGAAAAACTGTGACGATTTATATCTAATAACAAAATGAAATATTGAAATTGTGTCTTAAACGTCATTTTCAATACGCCTATCGCGAAAAGAGAAATTAGGTTTAATTCGAAATAACCTTATGAAATCTTTCAAAAATGATTGTACGAATTCTATAATCAACCATGTGGTATACGCGTCTAAAAATGTATGTGTTTGCGCATATTTTTAGGTTGTATACTACTAGTTCACGTAATTAAGACATCGTGGACACCCAGAATGGGTTCGCTCCTTTAATGAAGTGAAGAATTATGGAAATTCTTTTAGCGTTTCTCGTAGGTATTATTTCATCGGCCACTGTCGGATGGATGATCTACAAACGCCAGAAGAAGGAGGCTGGAGATACAGAAGGGAAATTGATTTCATTGCTAGAAGAACAGATTCAGCGTTCTGATCGCCTCTATGGCACTATGTGTGACTTCACACAGCATCAGGGGAATCTATTGGTGGATGTCGCCGTTCTCAAAGCCGAGTTCGAACGCGTTTTTGGGGAAATTTCACAGCAAGAAAAGCTGCTTCCTTCCCAAGTTCAGGCGACTCTTGCTCGTGCAATAGCGGACAGGTCGGTCAAACTTGTTTTGCCAAACGCCCCGAGCTCAGGCGCTCTTAGTACAAAACTTTTGCAGGAGTTTCATAAAGACATATTTCCGAAGGGCTACCGACCTGCTGGTAAAATCCGTGACACAAAAGTTTGGATTGGCCCACCCGGTTCAAATCCAGACAGTGCGCGCTACGTGCCACCGCCTCCTATGGAGATTTTGCCTCGCCTGAAAGAACTCCTGAACAATTGGAACTCTTCTTTTGAAGACTTGAAAGACGCTTCCTTGGATGTGAAACTCGACCACATTGCCAAATTCCATCATCGTTTTGTTTCAATTCATCCATTCCTTGACGGGAATGGCCGCCTCGGCCGCCTGCTGATAACCCTGATTTTATGTGAACAAAAAGTGCTGCGGAAGCCGATGCTCTATCTGAGCCTCTACTTCAAGACCCACCGTTCGTATTACTACGAGTTGTTTGACAAGGTACGTTTGACCGGTGACTGGGAGGCCTGGCTTGATTTCTTTGCCGAAGCCGTCATCTTCACCAGCACCCAGGCGGTGGAAACAGCGCGGCAGCTTACGGACGTATCGAACCAGGACCGCATTAAGATTAACGAACTTGGACGGGCGGCCGCTTCCGCCCTGAAATTACACCGCACCCTACTGGAACGTCCCATCGCCACGCCAAGCTGGCTGGTGGAAAAGACCGGCATCACCCCGGCCACAGTCAACAAGGCCTTGGGGCACCTGGAGCGTCTCGGCATTGTACGGGAAATAACCGCCCTGAAGCGCAATCGCCTGTTCAGTTACACTGAATATGTGGAAATCATGGACCGTGGCACCGGGCTGCCCTCCTGAATAATCGACGGTGCATCCAGTAGCTATTCAGTTTCTATTAGTTGACCACCCCGCAATTTCCAACAGATCACTTAACCCATAGCGGAATTTGGCACATCTTTGGTGGCTCTAATCACGATACCGGCACCTTACGCTTCCTGCCCTCCGGAATTTTTCAATCGGATGATCAACCGAAGAGCCTCATTCACGCTTCGTCTGTTGATTAAAGATTGTATCATTAGCGCACAACATCCCCTCTTTGAAAAAGTATCTTGATAATTCTTGATTATGATTGAGTCTACACGACAGGGTGACAAGTGTATGAAAATCTATATTCGAACATTATCAAACTACCTTTATAAATCAATATGTTGCGAATTCAATCTGTCTGTGGTATAGGACATCTGAATTTTAGAACTCGATTGAATTACATTTTGTCCGTAACTGGATTACGGCAAGAAATGGACAACTCAAAATTGATCTCAAAAGCAGGTGATACGCGTGCCTGAAAAAAAGAATAAATATCAAGAGATTACTGTAGCAAGAAAAATTCTGGAGCTTCCGGAAACAGCGACGATGAAGTTAATAAAAACCAATTTTCGGAGACTGCTCAAGGAATGGAAATCTTTTTGTCTCAAAAACTATAAAGGGTCATAAGATATTATGAAAGCCTTGTTTATCATTACCACGGATGATGGAGAGACCATCTTCAATGCGATGCGGCTGGCCAATGTAGGCGTGAAAAAAGGCGATGAAATCAGCGTCTTCATGCTCGGGAAAGGAGTCCTTTTTGAAAAGGCGGGAAACGAACAATTCGATGTGATGGAACAAATCAATCAGTTTGAGGGTGATTTTTATGTCTGAGGGGTTTGCATGAAATCCCACGGTCTGGAGGGATCAGGTTCGTGTCCGATTGCTTGGATGGATGATTTATACGAAATTGCCATGGACGCCGATAAGATTTTGACTTTTTGAGGAAATTACCGATCACTTTCCGGCTATCCCGTTATCAAATGGTGGCTCACCTC
>ENA-OSEO01002476-OSEO01002476.1-sediment-metagenome-genome-assembly--contig:-NODE-2476-length-25923-cov-4.340865_pt1 | contig 25923 bp, 19 predicted proteins | sample MGYA00237883_ERZ534232 | MGnify/ENA metagenome assembly ERZ534232
CAAGGTCTGCATGGTTACCGATAGCGGCGGTATCGGCGACAAATCCTTCAACAACTTGACCTGGAAGGGTGTTGAGAAGGGTGTGGAAGAATACGGTGTAGAAGGTAACTATATTCAATCCGTTCAAGCCACCGATTTCGCTCCCAACCTGCAAGCCTGCAAGGATGCTGGTGCCCAATTGATCATCTGCGTTGGTTTCATGATGACTGACGACTGCAAAGCTGCTGCAGAAGCAAATCCTGACGTTTACTATGCCGGTGTTGACATGGCTGGATTCGAACTGGATAACTTCCGCGGTGTAACCGCCAGAATGCAGGAATCATCCTACCTGGCCGGTTACCTCTCAGCTGGCATGACCGAAACAGGGAATGTTGGCTGGTATGTCGGTATCATGGGACCCGCCGTCCAGATCTTCGGTGATGGTTGGTGGTGGGGTGTTCAGAAATATAATGAAGCTCACGGAACAGAAGTTGGCGTAATCGGTTACGATTACAACAACCCCGGACAGGCCACAGCCACCGGCTCATGGATCGACGCAGACAAAGGCCGCAGCATTGGCGAGAGCCAGATGCAAGAAGGCGCTGACATCATCCTGCCCGTTTGCGGTGGTGTTGGTTCAGCAACTGCAGCAGTCATGCAGGAAAAAGGCAAGGGTTATGTAATCGGCGTGGACCAGGACTGGACCCAGACCTATCCGCAGTATGTCGATCAGATCCTGGCCAGCGTGACCAAGAAAGTTGACGTCCACGTATTCGATGCAATCGATCGTATCGTCAACGGAACCTGGGAAGGCGGCGATTATGTTCTGACCCTTGAAAACGGCGGAACCGAGTTGACCTACAACGAAGCAATCGCCATCCCCGATGACCTGAAAGCCGAGATCGCTGATCTGCAAGCCAAGATCGTCTCCGGCGAGATCGTCATCCCCGACGCATTACCCATTGAGTAACCTTCGCTAGTCAAAAAGAGCCAGGTGTAACAGCCTGGCTCTTTTTATACCAGTTGTATGACAACTATGGTAAAATAATTGTCATACAAATCTAATCCAGGTGAGAATAAATGCCTCCAATACTTGAGTTGAAAGGTATCACCAAGCGATTCCCGGGCGTCCTGGCCAATGACCACATCGATATTCAATTAAATAAAGGGGAAATTCTGGCGTTACTGGGTGAAAATGGCGCCGGTAAAACCACGTTGATGAATATCCTTTACGGGTTATACAAACCTGATGAAGGAGAAATTTTCGTTAACGGCGAAAAAATTGAGGTCAACTCCCCCATCGATGCGATCAGGGCTGGTATCGGCATGGTCCATCAGCATTTCATGTTGGTTCCGGTCTTTACGGTCACTGAGAACGTCATGCTGGGTGATGAATATACAAAATGGGGCGGTTTTTTGGATCGAAACAAAGCCGCAGCCCGTATTCGGGAAATCTCAGAGTTATACAAATTAAATGTGAATCCTGATGATATGGTTGAAGACCTTCCGGTCGGCATTCAACAGCGTGTTGAGATTGTCAAGCTGCTTTACCGAAACGCCGACATCCTTATCATGGATGAGCCCACAGCTGTGCTCACACCACAGGAAGTGGATGAACTTTTCGCCATCCTAAAAAAGCTGGTGGATCAAGGCAAATCGATCATCTTCATCACTCACAAACTGCGTGAGGTGATGGAATGCGCAGACCGTATTGAAGTCATCCGCCTGGGCAAAGTGGTAGGTTCCACGAAACCCGCCGACGCAAGCCCGGAAATTCTGGCAAATATGATGGTCGGCCGTGAAGTTGAACTAAAAGCTGCCAAGAAACCCTGCAATCCACGAGGAAATGTTCTAAAGGTTGAAAACCTGACTGTTATGGATATGCACAACCACGTCATGGTTGATGACGTTTCTTTTGAAGTGCAGAGCGGTGAAGTATTAGGGGTCGCCGGTGTGCAGGGTAACGGGCAGACGGAATTGGTCAAAGCAATCACCGGCCTGCAAACACCCTCTGCCGGAAGGATCACCCTATTAGACAAAGATGTAAGCAAAGCCACCCCGCGCAAGATCACTGAAATTGGTTCCGCTCACATCCCGGAAGACAGGCAGAAAGACGGCCTTGTGTTGGCCAGTTCTGTTGCCGACAATCTGGTTTTAAATACCTATTTCCATCCGCCCTTTGCCAAGGGCATCATCCTGCAGCGCAATGCCATCGGCAGCAACGCCGTTGAATTGATCAAGAAATTCGACATCCGCACACCCGGCGGTTCAACGCTGGTGAACTATCTTTCCGGCGGTAATCAGCAAAAGGTCATTATTGCCCGTGAGTTTTCGCGTCCGATCAAGTTGTTGGTCGCGGCGCAGCCTACACGCGGCCTTGACGTGGGTTCCATTGAATACATCCACAGCCGCATTGTCGAAAAACGCGACCAGGGCTGTGCTGTTTTGTTGGTCTCAACCGAATTGGATGAGATCATGCAGCTCTCAGACCGCATCGCGGTAATGTATCGCGGCAAGATCTTGACTACTGTTAATGCCAAGGAAGTCACTAAAGAAGAGCTGGGTCTGTTAATGGCCGGCGTTATGCCTACCTTGAAAAAGAAGAAAGTTGACGATACTCAGGTTCGGGAACTGATTACATAGGATAACAAAATGACCAATACTAAGACAACCGGTGAAAAAAAGAATTTTTTGACCATATTCTATGAAGAGCTTTCCAAAAGTTCCCTGACCATCATTATCTTGTCGATCATCAGCGGTTTCATTCTGGGCGGGATTTTGGTGATCTTGACCACACCTGAGGTCTATCAGGCTTTCGGACGATCTTTTGGTGAAGGCCTTTCGGCGTCCTGGCAAATCGTTGCCAAAACCTATTCATCGCTCTTTATCGGTTCCTTCGGCGATCCCGCCAAGATCAAAGTAGCTTTTGCCAGCGGTGATTCTACTGCCATCAACAAGGCGCTCAGTCCATTCTTTGAGAGTCTTGTCGTGACCACGCCTTACCTGTTTACAGGGGTTGCCGTGGCACTTGGTTTCAAAGCCGGTCTTTTCAATATCGGCGCCGAAGGCCAGGTACAAATCGGTGGAATTGCAGCTGCCTGGGCTGGATGGACATTCTCGGGGCTTTCCCCCTGGGTTCACGTTCCTCTGGCATTTTTGGTTGGTGCAGCAGTCGGCGGTCTGTGGGGGCTAGTGCCCGGCTGGCTGAAAGTTAAAACCGGCGCTCACGAAGTGATCACCACGATTATGATGAACTATGTGGCCTATTATCTGATCTACTACCTGATCGCTTCGCCCTTCCGCGATCCTGAAGAGGTGGTACCAAAAACCCGCTGGGTATTGGACAGCGCCAAACTTTACCGTTTCTTCCCGGATTTCAACCGTTTCCACATCGGGTTCTTTATTGCCATCGCGGTGGCAGTCGTCGTCTGGTTTATCCTGTTCAAAACCACCTGGGGATACGAGATCCGCTCAGTCGGTAAGAACCCGCATGCGTCCAAATATGCCGGTATGAATATCACCACCGTGACCGTTGTCACGATGATGCTCTCCGGTGCCATTGCAGGTATGGCAGGCGCAAATGAGATCCTGGGCGTATCCTGGAGACAATCACAAGCTCTGGCAAGTGGTTACGGGTTTGATTCGATCGCGTTGGCTTTACTTGCACAAAATCACCCTTTGGGCGTCATCCTCACCGCTTTGTTGTTCGGTTTCTTAAAGAGCGGTTCAAGGGTTATGCAATTGAATGCAGGCGTCCCCATTTACATTATTAACATTCTGCAGGCATTCATTATCATGTTCATTGCCGCTCCTGCGATCATCCGCACGATATACAGACTAAAAACTCCATCCGTAAAAGAAGTCAGTCCGTCTGTGGCTTCATTGAGCGAGAAGAAATAATGGAAAAAAACACTCAACCCGTTCGTGTCAATCACTTCAAGGCCTTTATGGCTGGTTCCCGTCACCGCATTATGGGCATCTTCTTTATATTGGTGGCAGTGTTCATGCGGCTTGTATTGACCAATTCGCTCGATACCAGTGCCATGACAACTTTCGCGACCAATATCAACGATACTGCCATTCAGATTCCGAACTGGACTTTCAACTCTCGTGTTGGTCTGGATGTGATCAGTCTGCTTTGTATTGGTTTGGGATTGTATGAGTTTATCCGTGGGTTTAAAAAGGCCACCAGTTTGGTGCTTGGCATCATGGGTGTCATCATCGTGCTTGGATTCCTCTTCTGGGGAGCTTCAGGCACATCGATCAGTTTCACCGGCATGCTGGCAGTAATGGTGATCCGCGCAGTTCCCATTACCATTGGCGCACTCTCAGGCATCCTTTGTGAACGCGCAGGCATTGTGAACATCGCCATTGAAGGCATGATGATCAGCGGCGCCTTTGCCGGAGCCGTTATCGGCAGTATCTGGGGTCTATGGCCCGGCGTTCTGGCTGCCATTTTGATGGGCATGCTGCTGGCGTTGATCCACGGTGTGCTTTCCATCAAGTACAAGGTTGACCAGATCATTTCAGGTACGATGATCAACATCCTCTCAACAGGTCTGACCTCATATTTGTATATCAAATTTTTGCAGGATGCCGAATATCAGCATCTGAACGAGTCGGGATTCTTCAAACCTTTTGCCATTCCCCTGCTCTCCAAGATCCCGGTGATCGGTCCGATCTTCTTCGATCAGAACCTTTACGTTTATGCCATGTTCATCCTGGTGATCGTTCTTTGGATCGGCCTTTACAAGACCAGGTGGGGATTGCGCCACCGCGCCATGGGTGAACATCCCAAGGCTGCTGACACCCTGGGTGTCAACGTCTTCCGCACACGCTATCTTGCCTGTCTGTTGAGCGGTGCCGTAGCCGGCTTTGGAGGATCTTATTTCTCACTGGGTTCAGTAGGCCGTTTTGAACAGACCATGACAGCAGGCCGCGGTTTTATCGCGCTGGCCGCCATGATCTTCGGCAACTGGAACCCTGTCGGTTCTCTCGGCGCCGGCTTCCTGTTCGGGTTTGCCGAATCTCTGACCACCAAGCTTTCTTTGCTGCGTTTCCCCATCCCGGCGGAGTTGCTGCTGATGCTGCCTTACGTCATTACCATCATCGTGTTGGGTGGTGTGGTCGGCCGCAGCCGCGGACCTGCCGTGGGCGGTACGCCTTACGAGAAGGAAAGTCTTTAGACTTGCGTTCGTATTATGAATGCATAAAGAGCCTGGATAATTTCTCCAGGCTCTTTTTTGTTATCCAATTCCAAGTTACTTCAAGGGATAGTTGCCAAACTCTTCCACCGCGTCCACCATGGCGAGAATATTCTCAGGCGGGACCTCGTTCATAACGGTATGCACAGTTGCCAACATGTATCCGCCATCTTTACCCAATATATCGATCACACGCTTGACTTCCTGACGCACCTGGTCAGGTGTGCCGTATGGCAGAACCTTTTGCGTGTCGATGGCGCCGCAGAAAACGATGCGCTTATTGTAGCGCTGCTTGAGGTCTTCCAGATTGGACATCTTGCCGGCCGAAGTCTGGATGGGATTGAGTACATCCACACCAATTTCAATGAAATCTTCGATCAGATCGAACACATCACCGTCGGTGTGGAAAAATATCTTTGCCTTTGTCTTCTGCTTGATCATGGCGATCATTTCAGCATGCAGAGGCTTGAGCATCCTGCGGTACATGCGTGGTGATATCATCAGGTTTTCTTGAGTGCCCAGGTCGTCGCCGATCTTGACGATATCGATCATATCGCCGCACTCGTCCAGGAAGTGCCCCATGAGCCGCATACAGAGTTCGTTATTCTTATTTAATAATTCCTGGGCAAAATCCGGTTCCATGGCAAGGTTCATCAGGAATTTTTCCATGCCCTGCATCTCGAAAGCACGTTCAAATGGAAACATGAGCCACGGAGTGGCCATGATAGCGTATTGGTTGTCATCATGAAGTTTCTGCGCTTGCGCACGCACGTGAGCGACCCGATAGGGGTCATCCATGTTCGGCCACGGATATTTTTCCAGCACATCCACAGTCGTAGCGTCAGGGATGGGCGCAATGCCGGGGAACCATTCTTCGGGCGCGATTTCCATCTGTCCCCCACCCCAATCGTCAATAAAGGGCGCATGCGGTGGGCGTGCCTGGTTGCGTTGATAAACCTCTTCAGGAAAGCGATCCAGCACGCCGCGCACATCACTGTGCAGGCGCTGCATTACGCGTTCATCCGGCAAGGCTGTGCCCAGTTCAGGCCAATCATAAATATATTTCTCTTCGACCTGGAGATTCATCAATTTCAACAAACCGCGGTATGGGCATATCTTGATCCCCGTGGCGTTGCTGACGCCGATGATAATGGGAACTCGATCGGGAATTTCATGGTTCATCACGGTTTGAACACGTTCGCGAGAGGTCATGCTCATTTGAATTGCCTCCTGAAGGATTTCTAATATTGTACTTGTAAAATGGGCTCAATTTCTAATTATTTTATTACATTCCTGAATTATGATTGTTTAATACCCCTTACTGGTAAAATCAGAAACTGTTTCGGCTTTCATTCGTACATATTTATAGGGCCGTAATTTATTACGCAATAGAATACATTTTTCACAGGATAATAGAATGTCAACCATCAATGTATCACAAATCTCAAAATCATTTGGTCCGCTCAAAGCAGTCAACGATGTCTCTTTTGAAGTGGAACCGGGTGAAATTTTCGGTCTTCTGGGTCCAAACGGAGCAGGTAAAACCACTTCCATCCGTATCATCCTCGATATCTTTAAACCGGATACCGGCAATGTGACCGTCCTTGGCGGCAACATGACAGAAGAGAAAAAAAACAAGATCGGGTATCTTCCAGAAGAGAGAGGTCTTTATCAGGATATTCCGCTGGAAAGATGCCTTGTTTATCTGGCGACTCTAAAAGGACTGAATGAAATTGAGGCCAAACACCGTGTGGCAGATTATCTCGAGCGTTTTGACCTGACTGAATCAAGGAAAAAGAAAGTCAAAGAATTAAGCAAAGGGATGCAGCAAAAGGCTCAGCTGATCACCACCTTGATCCATAAACCCGAGATCATCATCATTGACGAACCTTTCACCGCACTTGACCCTGTGAATACACAGATGGTTAAAGACCTGTTATTGGAAGAACGTAATAAAGGCACGTCCATTGTGATGTGCACTCATCAAATGCACCAGGTGGAAGAACTGGCCGACAGAATTGCACTGATCAATAAAGGCCGCACCATGCTCTATGGAACGTTGAACAGCATCAGGAAGCAATTTGCGTCAGAAGCTGTGATCGTGCGATCCAATGAAGACGTGCCAAATGATCTGCCCGGAATCACAGAAATTCAAAAGAAAAACAGTCATACACTGCTACATCTTGAAAAGGGCACCACATCACAAGACGTGCTGCGCGAATTGCTCAACCGCAACGTGCAGGTGGAACAATTTGAGATCGCCATGCCAGATCTTGATGAGATCTTTATTCAGGTCGTTAAATCAGAAGGAGCACCCGAATGAAGAAGTTCTGGCTTGTATTCCTGCATGAATACAAACGTCACGTGCTGCGAAAACGCTTCATCTTCGCCGTATTAAGTATGCCTCTCTTTGTCGGGCTAATGATCGGCATTGGATTCCTTTCGGTCTGGCTGCAATATGATAAAAAACCGGTTGGATACATTGACCAGCATCAGATCCTGGTTGATCCGCAGCAGGTGCCTGAAGAAGACAAAACGCTGTTTAAAACAGTTGAATCAATCGCATTCCCGGATGAGGACTCCGCAAAAACTGCCCTTGAAAACGGTGAACTCCAGGCATATTTCATTTTTTCTGAAAATTACAATGAGACTGGCAAAGTTACCATGAAAACGGTCTCGAAAACGAGCTCCAACGCCAAGGGTGATTTTGGCGACTTTGTATCTTACAACCTTGCCAAAGGGCTGCCGGAACCTGTTTTTGAAAGACTCAGCGACGGCAATAAAATTACAATCCGCTCACTGGACGGCAGTCGTGAGATGGGCTCTGACAACTGGATGGTAATGATGCTGCCATTGATCGCAGGTGTACTTTTTATTATCGCAGTCAACATCAGCGGTGGTTATTTGATGCAAGCCGTAGTCGAAGAAAAAGAAAACCGCACCATGGAGATCTTGATCACCTCCATCTCACCCACTCAATTGATGGCCGGAAAAGTAGTTGGCGACATCATGGTCGGCCTTACAGAGTTGGCGATCTGGATCCTCTTCGTTATTGTTGGTTTACAGGTGGCGCCGGTTTTCTTTGATATCGGCACGATCCCATCCATGGACACAAAGTATATCCTTCTGCTTGTCGGAACACTCATCCCCGCGTTTGTGATGGTGGCAGCCGCCATGGGCGCCATCGGAGCAACGGCAACCGAGGCACGTGAGGCTCAACAAATGGCCGGTTTCTTCACCCTGCCGATCGTGGTGCCCTTCTGGTTTACCAGCCAGATCATGTTCAACCCAAACGGCGCGCTTGCCGTCGGCATGAGCATGTTTCCTTTGACCGCGCCAATCGCCCTGCCCCTGCGCGCCGGCTTCACCGATATCCCGTGGTGGCAGATGACCATAACAATCAGTGTTTTAGTCGTGCTTGCCCTTTTCTCGCTCTGGCTTTCCGGGAAAATTTTCCACATTGGCATGCTGCGATATGGAAAAAAAGTCTCCCTTAAAGAAGCTTTCAGGCGTTCCTAGTTTCAGGTGAATAATATGAATAAGATTTGGTTGGTTTTGAAAAATGAGTTTATCAGTGTAGTAACAAGGAGATCCTTTTTGCTTACACTGTTCTTGCTGCCCCTGATGAGTTTTATCATCTTGTTGGTTGTTTCGGGAATTCAGAAGTCCACTGGGACAGACGGAAGTGAACTAATGGAAAACTTCTTTACGCCGTCCGTCAAGACTTCCGATCTGCCTGAAGGTTTTATCGATCAAAGCGGACTCGTCAGCACAATCCCGGATGACTATGAGGATAAACTGGTGCAATTCTCAGATGAAGAATCGGCGAAGCAAGCGATCTCCGACGAAAACATCAGCGCCTATTATTTGATCGATGCAGATTACCTGGAAAACGGAAAAATCATTTACGTAAGACCGGATTACAATCCGATGGGCGGGCTGGAACAATCTGACGCCATCGAAAGCTTGATGGCATATGCCATAATGGATGGAAATATCGAGTTGGCAAACAGGGTACAGCATCCTGTCAACGTTGAAGAGGTGTCACTGGCTGCCACACCGCAACGAAGCAGTTCCAATGCGCTTACTTTCTTTTTGCCTTATATCGTGACCTTTTTATTCTATATCGTGATCCTTACTTCATCGAGCCTGCTGCTGAATAACATTTCAGGTGAAAAACAGAACCGTATGATCGAGATATTGATGACTTCGATCACGCCCAGCCAGATGCTGACAGGCAAGATCATCGCCCTTGGGTTGGTTGGCCTGCTGCAAACCATCGTCTGGTCAGGCTCAGGATACCTGCTCCTGCTGTTTTCTGGTCGTCAGTTTGCTCTGGGAGAAGCGTTTAAACTTCCGCCAAGCATTTTGTTATGGGGCATCCTGTTCTTCATCCTTGGATACGCTGTATACGCCAGTCTGATGGCAGGGCTTGGCGCGCTTGTATCGAATATTCGCGAAGCGGGCCAGATCACCACGGTATTGATCATTCCTTTGATCATCCCGATCATGTTCATCAGCAGCCTGATCCAGGCGCCCGACGGTCCGCTCTCGGTGGCGCTGAGCATCTTCCCCCTCACCGCCCCTGTGAGCATGATGACCAGACTGGCCGCCACGAGCGTTCCGTTCTGGCAGCCCGCTTTGGCCGCGGTGCTGATCGCTCTGACAGCATGGCTGTTTATCAAGAGCGCGGCGAAATTGTTCCACGCACAGAACCTGCTTTCAGGCCAATCTGTAAATACCAAAACCTTTTTCGCAGCACTTTTTGGAAAATAATGAGATAGAGGCTGACCTGTTTGTCAGCCTCTTTTCATTTAAATTGTTACTGCCTGATAAAACGTATCAATCAGGTGTGGCCGCACAACGAACCCCCAACACGTACCAGGAATAAAAATCGAGGGCATGATAGCGCACGGAAGAACGCAGCCACCATAAACCATTAGCCCATGAGCTGCCACGCCAACCTCGTTCGATGTCAATGCCGCCGGGGTCTTCCCGCCCGTCAGTTGCATCATATGGATAAAGCCTGATCTCTGTGCTGTTCCATTCCCAAACGTTGCCGGCCATATCCAGCGCGCCGTATGGGCTGACACCGGCCGGGTAGCTGCCTACAGGCGCCAAATCGGCATAACCATCATCATAGCCCTCAAGCCGGTGAGTGCGAGTGCAATTTTCGTCACAAATATTGGCCTTATCTGCGGTGTAGGGATCGTCGCCCCAGGGATATTTTCGCCCATCGGTACCACGGGCCGCTTTTTCCCATTCCGCTTCCGTCGGCAGCCGTCGTCCTGCCCATTCGCAATAGTCATTTGCCTGGAACCAGGTGATCCAAATGACCGGATAATTATCGTAAACAGAGTTTGTAAAATAATCAGGATACGTATAGCTGCCGATACGATGCGGTTCCGTACAGGCACCGGCATCCATGCATTCGTGATATTGTTTGTTTGTTACCTCATATTTGTCGATCCAGAAAGAATCGAGATAATATGTGAACTGTGAAATTTCCGGATAAGCGCGTCCGTCCCCGATTTCACGTTTGGCCTCCACATCATTCGTCCCCATCAGGAATTCACCTGCTGGAACGAAAACCTGTTCCATTCCGTCGATTTCTGAAACACGCACACTTCCTGCCGATAAATCCTGCGTATTTGCATCAGGTGTTTTAATTAAGGAAGGAGAATCCACGTTTTCTGTTGGTGACACCTCTGTTTCTATCACCGGTGAACCAGACGTTACTCCTTCAGTTACTTGTGAAACTGCCGCACCTGCAGATTGAACAGGAACCGATGTTTTTTTACTGAATAAGGGAAAAACAAAGATAATCAGTAGAATAATAAGTGTTATCAAAGAGATTCCAATAATAACTTTCCAATACTTGCCTGTTTTTTTATCATTCGCTCCGTAAGTCATATCGGCCTCATAACCGGTTCAAATTTATACTGAATGATGAATGAGCTATTATGACAATAATACATAAGAATTTAACCCCATAGGAGTACAAAAAAGACAAGTTAGGTTGTATTATACATTTTTTTGAGAAAAAGAAAATTACTTTTGGCATACATTTTTATTCTTCAAAATGCATTCCATGGTGAATCTCTCAGTGAAAAACCTTAAGAAAAAAGTCAAATAATTCTGTTCATGATATAAAATACACAAATAAAAACCAATTTTTTAGACGGGAATAAATATGAATTTTTCAGGAGTTCCAGACAATTTACTGGGAAGAAGTCTAAGGTTATTACTGAAGATCATCCCACCGAATGCACAAGTCCGTATCTTGCAGGGGAAACTAAAGGGGAAAAAATGGATCGCGGGATCTAGTGTTAATGGTTGTTGGCTGGGAAGTTATGAGTATGAAAAACAAATCCTTTTTGAACAGACGATTCAACGGGGCAAAGTTGTTTTCGATTTGGGTGCCAATGTAGGCTTTTATACACTGCTTTCTTCCTTACTGGTTGGTGACGCAGGAAAAGTTTTCGCGTTTGAACCCTTGCCCCGTAACTACAAATTATTGCGGAAACATTTATCGATCAACCATATAAATAATGTAGAAGTGATCGAGGCGGCTGTGTCTGAAAAAGCTGGTATCATCTGTTTTGATGAAGGTCCGCATGCTTCCATGGGAAAGATTGCTGATAAAGGTACTCTTGAAGTTAAGATGGTAGGATTAGATGAACTTATTAATGAAGGAAAGATACCTGTACCGGATTATCTGAAGATCGACATTGAGGGTGCCGAATTCCTGGCTTTGAAAGGTGCAAAAAAATTGATTGCGGAAAAACATCCGATGATTTTTTTGGCTACTCATGGTAAGGAAGTACATCATGACTGTCTGAAGTTTTTGACGGAGAACGGTTACCGATTAAGATCTATTAATGAAGAAAAGAAAATAGAAGAAACCGATGAGGTATTGGCTGTAAATAATTGAAATTATGTTAAAATAGGGAACGTAGTTGTTTGAATGCCCCCGTAGCTCAATTGGACAGAGTGCCTGACTTCGAATCAGTAGGTTGCGCGTTCGAGCCGCGCCGGGGGCGCCAGATGTACTAGAAATGAAGGTAAAGACCACCACATATGGCGCTAAGGACCCCTCGAAGAGGGGTCCTTTTCAAACTCGTGCAATTTCGTGCAATTTTAGATCAGGGATTTTTCTTTAAGATTTCTAGCTTATGCTTTCGAGCCCAAGTTAGGCTTTGTTTTAATTCTTTTTCTGCCAGAATGGCAATTCCCATTTCCTTAAGATCAAATCCATTGATAGGTGTCGGTGTAAGAGCATCATCAATAAGTTGGGCTGCTTCTGATTGGATTCCGGGCATGAGGTGACTATATATGTCTAATGTTGTAGAGGGTCTTGAATGGCCAAGTGTACGGCTCACAGTTACAATATCAATACCATTTTTAATCATGATCGAAGCAGCTGTATGGCGAAGATCGTGAAAACGAATTTCGGGTAATCCAGCCAATTCAAGGACCATTTTAAACTCGGCCACCAAATTGCTTTGGTCATACAATGTTCCAACGGAAGTTGGAAATACCAATCCATTTTCCTGCCAAGAACCACCCATTTTTGTTTTTTCAATTTCTTGATTGGCTTTATGTTTTGCGAAAAGATTCAATGTGTTTGAGCCAATGTGAATGGTCCTTTTGCTAGCCTTCGTTTTTAACGGCCGAAGTTGAATTCCCTTACCTTTAACCCTTTTTGCTTGTCTTTTAAAAGCAATCGTTCCCCGAAAGAAATCAATATCATCCCATTTCAGGCCGAGTAATTCTCCTTCGCGTGGGCCAGCTTTGACTGCCAAATCATAAAGTGCTTCATGAGGATGGTCTTTCAAAGCAGCCAGAAAAACCATAACTTGCAGTTCGTTCATAAAACACATTTCTTTCTCTTCAACTATTGGGAGTGTGGCTTTATGAACTGGGTTAAATTGTATTTCCTCTTCAAGATAAGCAATCTCCATACAACGATGGAAAACCCGGTGGATGTATAGGATGGTATTTCGTCCCACTTTATTTTCAACTAAATTCTTGTAATAAGCATTTACCATTTTCCTAGTTATACTATCCAAAGGAGCTTTTCCAAATTCTGGAATAATGTAATCTCGACTATACCGCTCATAATCTCGATAAGTTGTATCTCCAGTTGTAATTCTCGCCTTAGGTAGCCATTCGGAAATCCACTTTTCCACTGTTTTCGTTTTTGGATGAGTGACACGATAAGCCGCAAAACTTTTAATCTTCGGAGCTTTGTTTTCATAGAAGGCATCGCTTTGAACCTGGGCTGCCCAAAGATTACATTCTGCTTCAGATTTACAAGTTTTACTTTTTCGCTCTCCGTTTGGTAGTGAAACCCAGATCTGGAATTTTCCATTTTTCAGCTTTTTTATAGTTCCCTGGTGCCATCCACGTTTGTGTTGCTTTGAATCAACCGTTATGTTGCTATTCTTTTTATTCATGTCTACTCCTTATCGAATGAAATAAGGAGTGGCTGTCGGTAAGTTTGACTCTGTCTCAATTGTTAAGGTGCTGAAATTTATTGTTGATTGTATCATTTTCATCACCAACCTGAGTCTATAAACTTGTCCTCGCCTAGAAATTATCATCGAATGAATTCCCAGGGAACTGAGCACGTAACCATCTTGAGAAATCTACGTTAGGGATACGAAGGTTCCTGCCAATATAAAATGAAGGGATTACTCCCTCACGACAAAGTGTGTAAACCTGGGATTTACTAATGCGGAGGATTCGAGCGATTTCTTCAGGTTTGTAAAGTAATTTTCCCTCAAATACATCTTTCATTGATGATCCTCCATTTTAATTAAAACGACTACTTTTTTTGTGTTTCATCCGGAAAACTCACTTCCATATCTCCCAATAAATCAGATAAACCTTTAAAGTAGCATATCCATCGATCCTTTTTTTCTTCATAAGAAGCTTTTATGTACAACATACAATCAGCCAATTTTTTCCTAATAAATCGATTGTTGTTCAATATTCTCCTTAATTCATTGTCCCCGGTTTGACTTACTAAATATCTAACCTCATCAATTACCAGCTTTACAGGAATTACGAACCTTTTTCTACGGGGATCTTTGGATTGACGCGAATAGAAATCGATTGATGCAATTCGTGCGACGGCAGTACAAATTATGAAATGTAACTCAGTAGATTCAGCTAACAATAAATCTTCGTCAGACGGAATTTCCAGTTTAGGAATTCTCTCAATTTTTCGATTATATGAATCATCCTCAAGATATCCATAGGATAAATTACTTACATATCTTGGAAAGAAAAATGAGAAAAAACTAACCCCTTCTTGTCGTATCATATTTTTAATTATGTATGGATTAATTCGAGGCCAAGGGTCAGATAATACCTCATTATCCCCAACAAACCTTACTTCACGATTCGTAAAATTAACGGGTTCCAACTCGAATTTTACATAATCTAATGCTTCTTGACCTGAACTTTCTAAAAACCATAAATTACGTACCGTAATTGAACAAAGACCACGAGAAACTAGAGAATCTGAAAGTCTCTGATTATCAGCAATATACAAAGTTTTACTCGAATTGATAATATCTTGAAAACACGATGGTGGACAATCAACAAGATGTTTTTGAGACACAACCCAATTGTTATATGGAGTTTGGTGGTTTGGGTCGCAAATAATTCTTTCGCGCCAAAAACAAAATTCTTTAGGACAATAAACATAATATTCGGACTTGCCCCTTGTCGAAAGGCAAGGAATAAGTAATCCAGGGATTGATTCGCTAATTCCAAATCTTTGTGCAGATTCTTCATCGGAAACAAAATCATACCCTCGTTCTTTTATCACTCGATGTGAAATGTAATAATAATTACGCAAAAGTTGATAAACACCACGTCCATATATACTAAGAGACATACGTCCTCCATGTTTAATCTTCACTCAAAAAGTAAATCGTTAAGAGTTTCATCCAATTCAGCGATGGATATCGGTAGACTTGAATTTCCTAATTTTGCACCAGAACGTAAAGCGATTTTTATTGCCAGAGCTCTCTTTCTGGGTGGAATGTCACAGAAAAATAATCGCAAGTCGTCATCCTCGCCTTCCCGTAATGCTAAGGAAATGCGAACAATCAATACATCACACATTAATTTTGGTCGACCACGTAATGAAGTTCGATTATCCATTTTTTAATTTATTTTTAAACAATCCCAGCTTATACAGACCTCGTGCAATACTCATCACAGGATCGTCCGGGATTATAGCTTTACCTAAAAAATAGTAAGGTAACGAATTTTTTAATAAAATCGCTCCCCCACCCACAATTAGAACGACCTCAAAGCGTTTCCAAGATTTTCCCCAGCACCTCTCAACAACACCAGAAACTTCCCTTTCCCATATGGGTAGAGCTTGGGATATGTCCAAATTGTTTGATCGCAGCAAAATATCCAACTCACCAATAGAATAAGACTGATTGGAGTTCACAAGTTCAAGAAGTCTACGAACACCAGAGGTTGAACCAGAAGAAAACCTATCAACGACGCATTTATTTCTGATGACAAGAAGTTCAACGGTGTTCATACCTACAGAAACTATTCCGATTTCTTTTTTAAAAGAATTTTGCCGTTCATAGATAATTTTCCCATCCATGTCTAGCACAAAATCAAAGAAAGCTCCAGCGGGCTGTGATGTTAGTAAAGTCTCCTGAACGGAGAGCTCGAATTCTTTGCCATCAATCTTCCAAAAGTGGTCACGATTAAGCCAACCTTTAAGATCACTTATTGTCTTTTTTACTACATCCCCACTAAGAGTTTCTATTGGTAAACCAACGATTAACTTTATTGGTGAATCAATCACACCAAATTGTTGTATATACTTTGAAAATACTCCATAAATCAGAACCCTCATTTCTATTGAACCCGTAAATCTGTCGAAACTAAAGTTTTCAATTATCGTGCCCATTGAATGAGCATTTTTGCCAACAAAATATTTTTGCCCTGAAGGCATTTCAATCAAAATGCAAGATGAAATCGAGTTTACTCCATACATTCCTGAGATCTTTTGTTTGTTACTTACGGAAACTTGTGAAACAAACTCAATACCTTTGTTTCCGTTTTTTATTTTTATTGCTCCCATCCCCAAATCAATGCCAAAAAGTTCCGTCACACTTAACCTCCTAATTACAGAATAGAAAGATTAAATCGATGTAATATGTAATCGAATATTCCTTCGATTATTTACAAATAATCAAAAAACTCAGACATCGTTTTAAGTTTGTAAAACGAAATCTTGTTTTGTTACTCCATTCGTTTATCTTTGGGTTCGGACAAATTTGGCACCCCCAAGTATGTCCATTTCGGGAATTTATTCCCTCGCCGTGAGATGTACATTCGGCGTCTTTGGTACCTCAAATCGTTTTGTTTGAAGTAATATTTGCATTATTTTGCTCTCAATATTAAGGGCATTTTGATTTCTTTAATATCCAATGCAAAACCGCACTTCAAAATTTGGATTCTTAACAAAATATGTGTAAAAAATCCGGTCTCCTTTATTCTCCTTTGGTATATCCAACCCCCCAGGCATTATATGAAATTGACTACTTTGTAGACCCACTCCTTTCGAACAACCAACAGATTACTTTTGTATGTTTTTATTATAACCAATATTCTTAAAAATGCAACAGAAAAAATATCTGAAAAAGAATATTGAACGAATAAAAAACTCGATGAGTTCGAAAGAGATACAAAATTAGCTTCCCTTATTTAATAAAAAAAAGAATGATTGAATTGACAAATAACGTCATTACTCATAAGATTAATTATTAGCGTTTTAATTGTAAAAACAAATTCACCGGGGAAGATTTTATTCGTTTCATTTATGTTCCTAAATATCATAACTTGAAAAGAAACACCATAATGGGTTCTTTGAATCATCCACAAACAAATTTCGCATTTCTCGCAGAACATGACGAACAACTTGTTCGCCTGGGAATGCTCGCCGAACAATATTTCTCCAATGATCCAAACACCTGTATTCTGAAAATCAGGCAGTTTTCAGAATTACTTGCCCAATTAACCGCTGCAAACATTGGAGAATACAATATCTCAGGTGAATCTCAGTTTGACCTCTTGCGGCGATTGAAAGACCAGGGAATTCTCCCTAATGAAATCTCACAGATTTTTAATGAAATTCGTCGAACTGGAAATATTGCCAATCACGCCATCCAAGGGGATCATCAATTAGCGCTGTCTACATTGAAAATGGCATGGCAATTGGGGATTTGGTTTCATCGCACCTTTACAAATCCATACTATAAATCAGGACCATTTATTCCTCCTACCTCACCCGAAGATCAGAGTGTGGAATTACATCAGGAACTCAATCGTCTTGAAAAAGAATTACGCGAATATGAAGAAACTCATCATGAAACCACGCAACAACTCACTTTTGTATCTCAAAAATTACAAGAAGTACAGAATGACCAAAAGTTCTGGGAACAGATGGCAGTTGATGCAGAAAACGCCAAGAATGAATTAGCTCAAAAATTATCAGAACTTCAACAAAGGTCATCTTCTCTACCAATAGTTAATACTCGGAAGAAGGTTCGTGCATCGAATTCAGCAGTCAGCCATCTTCATCTTGATGAAGCAGAAACTCGTCAACTAATTGATGATCAATTGAGACAATCTGGTTGGCAAGCGGATACTGTCAACCTCAGGTTTGGAAAAGGAACTCGTCCAGAGCGAGGGAAGAACCTAGCAATCGCAGAATGGCCGACCGATAGCGGTCCTGCTGATTATGTTTTATTCACAGGGTTAACTCCGATTGCTGCAATAGAAGCAAAACGGAAAACCGTTGATGTCTCAGCATCATTGCAGCAAGCAAAACGTTACAGTCGTGGCTTTTCGCTATCTGAAGATCAAAAATCGCCAGGTGGACCTTGGGGTGAATTTAATCTGCCCTTCGTTTTCTCCACCAATGGCAGACCATTTTTACGCCAAATGGAAACCAGAAGCGGAATTTGGTTTGATGATCTTCGCAAATCCAATAATTTAGGTCATGCTTTGGATGGATGGTACACACCTGAAGGGTTAACTAATCTTTTAAAATTGGATGAGCAAAAAGCTGATTATCAATTATCCAATGAACCATTCAATTTCGGATTTAATCTTCGTGACTATCAGCGCAATGCCATCCTGGCCATTGAATCCGGTCTCAAAGAAGGCCGCCGAGCAATGTTGCTGGCGATGGCCACTGGCACCGGTAAAACCAAGACTTGTATTGCCTTGATCTATCGACTTCTCAAAGTTCAACGTTTTCGCCGTATCCTCTTCATGGTGGACCGATCAGCTTTAGGTGAGCAAGCCGCTAATGCATTTAAAGATACACGCATGGACAGCATCCAAAGTTTTGCCGACATTTTCGGAATCAAGGAACTCAAAGACCAAACTCCCGAGTCAGACACTGCTGTTCATATTGCGACCGTTCAAGGTATGGTGAAGCGTCTGCTTTATCCAGCTGAAGATCAGTTAACACCAACAGTTGATCAATATGACTGCATCATCGTGGATGAATGTCATCGGGGATACCTTTTGGATCGTGAACTTTCCGACACAGAACTCTCATTTCGAAGTTATGAAGATTACATTTCAAAATATCGCCGGGTTTTGGATTATTTTGATGCGGTCAAAATTGGACTCACCGCTACCCCTGCCCTTCATACTACTGAGATTTTCGGCCTACCAATCTTCACCTATACCTATCGCGAAGCCGTCATTGATGGATTTCTGATCGATCACGAACCACCCACTCAAATCTCCACCGAGCGATCAACCTATGGGATCAAGTGGAAAAAGGGTGAGAAGATCAAGGTTTATCATCCGCAGGTGAACAAGATCGATCTCTATAAAGCTCCGGATGAAATCAAGCTGGACATTGATGATTTCAATCGAAAAGTAGTGACAGAATCGTTCAATCAAGTAATTTGTAAATATCTGGCTCGTGAGTTGGATCCTCGTTCTCCGCAAAAGACATTGATTTTTTCTGCTAATGATGCCCATGCCGATCTGGTTGTGTCGCAACTCAAAAAAGCTCTTGAAGAATATTACGGTGATGTGGACGATGATGCAGTCATTAAAATTACGGGGTCCGCGGATGATCCTCTGCAGTTGATTCGACGGTATAAAAACGAACGAAATCCTAATATTGCTGTCACGGTTGATTTATTAACCACAGGAATCGATGTCCCTGAAATCTGTAACCTGGTCTTTTTACGCCGTGTAAATAGCCGTATTTTATTCGATCAAATGCTTGGACGTGCGACCCGTATCTGTGATGAGATTGGGAAACAGACCTTCAGGATCTTCGATGCAGTGAAACTATACGATGCCCTCAAGGGAATGACTGAAATGCAGCCCGTTGTACAAGATCCAAATATCAGTTTTACGCAACTGATTTCTGAGATCATTATGGTTTCTGAAGATGACCAGCGCGGTCTAATTCGGGATCAAATTATCGCCAAACTTCAGAGTAAGAAACGAGTGATGAATGACGAAAGTAAAAAGGATTTTGAGGATATTGCCGGTTCTAATCCGAATGAATTTATACAAAAACTTCGTCAAATGCCTTTAAAGGAGATCGCCAATTGGTTTATTGAGAATCCCATGCTTGGCGAAGTGCTGGATCGGCAAGGACGTATCGATCATCCTTTATTTATTTCTGAACACTCTGATAAACTAACCAATGTTGAGCATGGATATGGACTGGCCAATAAACCGGAAGACTACATTAAAGAGTTCTCCGAATTTATCAAGAAAAACCAAAATAAAATACCTGCTCTGGTAACCGTACTCACCCGCCCTCGCGAGTTGACCCGTAAACAGTTAAGAGAGTTGGCAATTGAGCTGGATCGAGCAGGTTTCAGCGAAGCCAACCTTGAGACTGCCTGGCGGGAAATGACCAACCAGGAAATTGCTGCCCAAATTGTTGGCTTCATTCGTCATATCGCCACCGGTGACCCCCTGGTGCCTTATGAACAACGCGTGGATTGGGCTTTACAAAAAATGCTGGCCTCTCAAGCATGGACAGGACCCCAAAGACAGTGGCTGCAGCGGATCGCTGCCCAAACGCGCGTTAATCGTCTGGTAGATCGCGAAGCTCTGGATGATCCCGACCTGATCTTCAAACGTGAAGGCGGAGGTTATTCTCGTTTAGATCGAATCTTTGATGGAAAACTCACGCAAACACTTGAGAATTTTAATGATTATTTATGGAAAACCAGTCAATCATGAGTATTTCAGAATACAATTGGTTGATTGTTTCTCACAACAATTAATTTACAAATAGGATGGCAATCCCTTGACCGCTCTCTCACCCACACATAATGTCACCCAAGACATCGTCGCGAAACTATGGAATTTATGTAACGTACTTAAAGATGATGGTGTTACCTATCAACAATACGTCACTGAATTGACCTATTTATTATTTTTGAAAATGGCCAAAGAGACTGGCACAGAGAAGGAATTACCTGAAGGGTATCGATGGGACGACCTTGAAAAACTCTCTTCCGCAGATCGTCTTAGTTTTTATCGGAAGTTGTTGCTGCATCTTGGAGAACATGGATCGGTAATTGTTCGTCAGATCTATATAAATGCCAGTTCTGTGATTAAGAAAGCAACCACACTTTCCACGCTCGTTTCAGAAATCGATAAACTGGATTGGTACAACGCTCGAAAAGAAGGGCTCGGAGACCTGTATGAAGGGCTCTTGGAAAAGAATGCCAATGAAAAAAAATCTGGTGCTGGGCAGTACTTCACTCCTCGTCCATTGATTGATAGCATGGTTTCACTTATGAAACCAACACTAGAGGATATCATCCAGGATCCGGCAGCGGGGACGGGTGGCTTTCTTATTGCGGCAAATCGTTATATCCGCGAACATGGCAACTCAGAAAGTTGGACGGACGCCCAACAGAGGAAATATCATAAAAAAACATTTTATGGCATGGAATTTGTGCAAGACGCCCATCGATTGGCGTTAATGAACTTAATGCTCCACGAATTGGATTACGATCCGAAGGAATCAGGGATTCATTATGGGGATTCACTTTCTGATGATATTTTTCAATTGCCTAAAGCCACGCTCATATTATCAAACCCTCCTTTTGGTACAAAAAAAGGAGGTGGTTTGCCATCCCGAACTGATTTCACCTTCCCCACCAGTAATAAACAGTTCTGTTTTTTGCAACATATATACCGCTGGTTGAAACCGGGTGGACGTGCCGCAGTGGTGTTGCCAGATAATGTGTTATTTGAAGGGAATGTGGGCAGGCAAATTCGCGTTGATCTCATGGACAAATGCAATCTGCACACCATTTTAAGGTTACCTACTGGCATTTTTTATGCTCAAGGAGTGAAGACAAATGTACTCTTCTTCACTCGCGGGGATAGCGACAAAGGGAATACCCAAGAAGTATGGGTATACGATATGCGCACCAACATGCCGGCTTTCGGTAAACGCACACCCTTCACCCGCAGCTATTTTACAGAGTTTGAAGAAGCCTTTGGGAACGACCCATTAGGAAATCATAATAGCTTGGCTAAACGTGTTGACAACGGTGAAAACGGACGGTTCAGGAGATTTACGCGTGAATGGATTGCGGAAAGAGGAGACAGCCTGGATATTTCCTGGTTAAAAGATGAAGGCACCGACAATGGAGAAACTACACCTGAACCGACTGATCTTGCTCAAGAAGCAATTAACGAATTAAACCTTGCCTTGGGAGAATTGCGAGAAATTCTTCATGAACTTGGTGGCGCAAAATGAGTGTAATTCCAGATAACTGGGCAAAGAGCTTCATGGGAGAAACAACACAGATTATTGGCGGAGGGACCCCCCATTCTAAAGACCCCACAAATTTCACAATCGAAGGTGGTATACCTTGGGTTACCCCAGCTGATCTAAGTGGTTATAAAAAAATATATATTACTCGTGGCGCACGAAACCTTACAGTAAAGGGATTGCAGTCTTCTTCCGCAAGAATGCTACCCACTGGTAGTGTCTTATTCTCTAGTAGAGCTCCGATTGGTTATGTAGCCATTGCTGCCAATGAAATCACAACAAACCAAGGATTTAAAAGTTTTGTGCTTCCAAAAGAATTGGATAGCAGATTTATTTATTATTACTTACGTTTCATTACACCTATCGCAAAACAAATGGCGACAGGAACAACTTTTAAAGAATTGTCAGGTGCAAAAGCAGCTCAATTACCATTATTGATAGCCCCCTTCAACGAACAACAACGTATTGCCGATAAACTTAACATCGTATTAGCTCGAGTGGATGCTTGTTGCGAACATTTGGATCGAGTGCCGGAAATCCTCAAACGATTTCGACAGGCGGTGTTGTCCGCGGCGGTAATGGGAAAACTGATAACCAAAGACCAAATAAACCAACACTGGAAGAAAGTTGATATTCAGTCAGTAGCTGTTGTTGGTACTGGTTCTACCCCATTAAGATCGAATCCTCAATTTTATTCAAAGTATGGAACACCCTGGATTACCAGCGCATCTACGAGTAATGCATATATTTATGAAGCTCAGGAATTTGTCACCGAACAAGCAATTTCTGCCCATCGCCTTAAGTTATATCCAGTGGGCGCCTTAATTGTTGCTATGTATGGAGAAGGAAAAACTCGTGGTCAAGTATCTGAACTTGCAATTGAAGCAACAATCAACCAAGCTTGTGCTGCAATAATTGTCGACGAGACGGTAGCTGAAAAGGCATACGTAAAATTTGCATTACAAGCAAATTATCTTGAAATGAGGAAGTTAGCAGAGGGTGGCAATCAACCAAACCTAAACTTAAGCAAGATTAAAGAATTTAAGTTCTTGTTACCACCACGCGAAGAGCAAAAAGAGATTGTTTTTCATGTTGAGAAATTGTTAGCCTTCGCTGATCGTATAGAGACTCACTATCAAACTGCCAGCCAAACTATTGCAAACCTGACCCCGGCGCTATTAGCCAAAGCTTTCCGCGGCGAGCTGGTGCCACAGGATCCGAATGATGAGCCAGCGCCCGTACTGCTAAATCGTATCCGGGTAGAGCGGGAATCAAGAGAAAAAGAAACCGGGCAGCGCCGCAAACCTGCCAGGAAGAAAAAAGGTTCAAAAGTTGAGGGAATGATGCGAAAATTATCTGAAATAGCCCCCACCCATCTCTCTGATATTCTCAAAGAGAACGGCTCCATGCTGCCTGAAAAATTGTGGGCTGTCTCTGAACTTGAGATCGAAGATTTTTACGATCAGCTAAAGAATGAAGAAGAAAAAGGATTGCTGAATGAGAAACGCAATCCGCTTGATGATCAGATAGTGATGCTTGAGGCTCTATGAGAATAGACTGGCTAAATATTCCTGCCTATCGAAACCTGCGAAATTTCGAAATAAACTTTGACGAATCCCAAGCGACCACAGTTCTTTTAGGCCATAACGGTTCAGGAAAATCTAATTTGATTGAAGCGATTGTGGAAATCTTTCGTGATTTAGATTTAGGTAAACCGACTTCATTTGCTTATTCCATACAATATTTCTGCAATAATTCCTCCATTAAAATCCATTCAGATCCGGAAGCCAAACGACGCTTATCGATCTCTGTGGATGGATTAACCATATCAAAAAAAGAGTTTACCGAGCGTAAGCGATTCTTACTTCCTCAATATGTTTTTGGATATTACTCTGGTTGGAGTAACCGTCTAGAAAATCAATTTAATGAGATTACTCGTCGTTACTACTATGACGTATTAAAAAGCCCGGATAATGATATGCCATCGAGACGATTCTTCTTTTGTAGAAAAGAATATAGTCAATTAGTTTTGTTGGCTTTCTTTCTCACTGATGATTCCAGAATAAAGGAAATATTATCCGATTACCTTAAAATTGATTCATTTGTGAGTGCTTTATTTGTGATGAATAAGCCTTGGTGGGGAAATTCAAAACAATCTAGAGATATTGAAAATGTTGATCCAAGATTTTGGAATGCAAAAGGAGCTTTTAAACCTTTTCTAAATATCCTCTGGAAAAATGCTTTGGCGCCCATACGTAATACCGAATCTGTTGAACGTGATATTAGACACAAAGGTGAAATAACTGAACGGTTGTATATTTTTATTAAGAACTTAGAACATTTAGCATTATTACGATCAGAATATGAGTCCATTAAATTATTTTTTTACAATCTTGAGAGTCTCTTTCTTTGTGATTTAGTAGATGAAGTCCGTATCAAAGTAAGAAAAAAAGACGGAAGTGTTGTGACATTTAATCAACTTTCTGAAGGCGAACAACAATTATTGACTGTTCTAGGGTTAATATTGTTTACACAAGATGATGAGTCATTGTACCTGATAGATGAACCTGATACACACCTTAATCCTGTCTGGTCTTATGATTACTTAAAAATGCTTCAAGAGAGTATTCGTACTGAAAAAGGACAACTTATTGTTGCTACCCACGATCCCCTTATGATTACTAATTCTTATAAGAATCAAGTAAGGGTTATGAATCAGGAAGAATTATATTCAAGTGCAATAGAACCAGAATATGATCCGATTGGAATAGGAATTGAAGGTTTATTGAAATCAGAATTGTATGGATTGCGATCCTCTCTGCCCAGAAAAGTATTGGAAGATATTGACAAACAAAATGAGTTATTGACTCTTCAAAACCGAACTCCAGAGCAGGAAAAAGAATTACAAGAAGCAACAGAGAGACTAAATCAGTTACATATTATTCGAAACCATCCAAATCCCCTATTCGATCTGTTTGCAAAAGCAATCGCAAATGAACCATTGTTTCAAAAGCCGAAGCTTAATAAAGAAGATATTGACGCTCAGGAAAAACTAGCAAACGAAATTCTTGATAAGATTTTACAAAAAACTGAAAAATGAGACATATTCCACTACTTCAACAGACTCCCCCACAGGCTTGGCTTGATAAAGCTGCGCGTGCCAATATTGAAATTGAAGCTGCAAAGAATGATCGAATAAAAAGAAATCAAATAATTGAGAGCAAGTCAAATATTTGGGGTGAATTAAAAGATTGGCTTCTTCAATTATCAGATCAAAAATGTTGGTTTTCAGAAGCAAAAGACTGTTTCCAAGATTGGGATGTTGAACATTATCGTCCCAAAAAAAGCGCAAAAAATCTGGAGAGTATCGAAAGAGACGGATATTGGTGGTTAAGTCTTGATTGGAAAAACTATCGTATTTGTGGTCGTGTAGGAAATGTCCATAAAGGAACATTTTTTCCGGTCAAAGGTATTGTTGCAGATGAAAATCATCGCGCTCTTACAGAAGATGAATTACCGTATTTGCTTGATCCAATCGTAAAAGCAGATTGTCAATTGCTTTCATTCAACCAATTAGGTGAAGCAATTCCAGCTCCTGGTCTAGATGATTGGAGTAAGACGCGTGTCGAAGTTTCTGTGAAACAGTATAAGCTCTATTACGATCGTTTAACGCTTATGCGAAAAGATATATGGGATACATGTACTGCATTAATTAATGAAATTCAAAACTTAATGCTTGATCAAGTTAACAATCCTAGTGCACATAAGAAAACAAAAATTGAAGAAAAGATGGAATTATTAGCGTCATACACTTCTCGTAAAAAGGTTTGTTCAAGTGTGGCAATAGTTTGTCTTCAAAAAAGTGAGATTGGATGGCCTGTACGCTTGTCAGGTGAAGCAAACTAA
>ENA-OSEO01002478-OSEO01002478.1-sediment-metagenome-genome-assembly--contig:-NODE-2478-length-25917-cov-5.613816_pt1 | contig 25917 bp, 26 predicted proteins | sample MGYA00237883_ERZ534232 | MGnify/ENA metagenome assembly ERZ534232
GGACAGGTGGGCACCTAACGGTCACATCCCGCTTGCGGTACCCCAAGGGTAGGCTTCGCACTGTGATCCCACTCCGCTTTGCTTTGGGGAAAATAAACCGGCGCGATCATATGGTTTTTTTATTTATTCATAGTTTCAATAGTGTGCGACCTGGTTTGGGGTAATCACTGGTAGGGGCGAAGCATCCTAAAAAATAAATTTAGCAATTTCTACTGTATAAGATTGGGTAGCTTCGCCCCTACGTCCAAATTGCCCAATGCCTTAATCGATTAGGACGTAAGATATTCAGTTTTCAATCCTAACAAGACAGCATTGAATTCAGAAAAGTGGAGACCTAACGGGCAACCTCCTTAAGCTAAGTTTCCTCCCCAAGCGGTGGAATCGGCGAGGAATTACCCCCTCCTTGGAGAATTAACTTGATCAGCCAAGAATGGCTTTTATCATCAACATTAGGCCAAGCAATACCAACGGAATACCGATAACAGCGCCGATTACGGTTATCGAGAGCACTACACCCACAAGCACTATAACCAGTCCCAGGATCGCACCGACGAGTCTGCCAGTGAGCTTGAGGATCCACAATACCAGCTGGAATAATGCCCATAAAGGCCACAGCAGGAAGGGTATTTTTCGTTTTTCTTCCATATTTCCTCTTTTACCTGTTTTGAAATAAACAGTTTCTATTTTTTATTATAAGTGGGCGATGTTTATCGGAGGATAGAAAATATATGGTTTATTGGCGGTTTTGAGAATCTCTAGGCAAAGCGGAACTGCTTCGTAGGGCTGAAGTTTGCCGGGTTCAAAAGCGGAACCCGGCCTACGAAAAGATTGCTAACTCACTCGCATCTAAAACAAGCAGGGCAGGAACGAAAACCAACCTGCGAAAATACATCAAGCCAGTTTGGGTTAACTCAACCACCTGCTGCCATTAACACACTATAATTAGCCGAAAGGCAGTGGAAGGAGAAACCCCATGGACTACAAAAAATATCGTGTGCCCAGTAAAGGAAAAGTCAGCCTGAAAGATTTCGACCCTGATGACTCGAGCGAATTTGACGGCAAGAAGAAAGCCGGCAAAGAAGCCCTGATGAAGGTCAACGCAGACATTGAGACTTTGCAGGAACAGCTGTTTGCTGAAGGCAAGCGGCGCTTGATCGTGCTGGTGCAGGCTATGGATACGGCAGGCAAAGATGGAGTCATCCGGCATGTCTTTGACAGAGTTAATCCCTCTGGCGTGCGTGTGGCGGCGTTCAAGACGCCCACTCCCATAGAACTGTCGCATGACTATCTCTGGCGAATCCACAAGCAGACTCCTGCCAAGGGTGAAATTGTAATCTTCAATCGCTCGCATTACGAAGATGTGCTGGTTGTGAGGGTGCATAGTCTGGTGCCCAAGGAAGTCTGGTCGAAGCGCTTTGATCACATCAACAATTTTGAAAAGTTGTTGGTGGATGAGGGTACCACGATCCTGAAATTCTTCTTAAATATCGACCTGCAAGAGCAGACCGGGCGCTTCCTGGCAAGGGTGGAAGATCCCACCAAGCAGTGGAAATTCAACCCCGGAGACCTCGAAGAGCGTAAGCTCTGGACGCAATACATGGAAGCTTACGAGGACGTCCTCAACAGAACCAGCACGGAATATGCTCCCTGGTACGTTATTCCCAGCAATAAAAAATGGTATCGTAATTTGCTGATCGCCAATATCCTGCGTGACACGCTCAAGGGGTTCAAGATGAGCTATCCTGAACCGCCGGCTGATCTTGAGGGTTATCACAAAAAGCTGCTTGAAATGACCCTCTCCCAAGAGAGATAATGATTGCAGAAGAAGTGCGGACTGTGCCAGACGCGGTTCTGGTTGGTCGATTGCAGCGGGAGTATATCCTGCCCGCTGCTGCGCCCGCGCGCCTTGATGGGCTGGGAGGAAACCTGGCCTACGCCGCGGCGGCTTTCGCCTCGTGGGGCGGGCAGGCTGGGTTGGTATCGCGTGTCAGTGCTGATTTCCCGATGGACCAGCTGACCCGACTGGAAAGCCTTGGTTTCTTTCTGGACGGCGTCCATACGGTTAGCGAACCACTCGACTCGCGTTATTTTGTCGCTTATGGCGAGGGGAATAAGACGTACTTCGACAATCCGATTACTCATTTTGCGGAACGGCAACTGCCCTTCCCGCCGGAGCTGTTTGGCTATCAACCCCGCCGGAAATACTGCAGCAAGACGGATTATGAGAGTGGTTCATTCCGGGTTACAGATATGCCACGGCTCTTCCTGGAAGCAAAAGTTGCCCACGTTTGCCCGATCGATTTTATCTCGCATAAGATCCTGCCTTCTGTTTTGAAGGCAGGCATGATCCAGACGCTCACCATGCGCGCCTGCAGTTGTTACATGGATCCGATTTTCTGGGAAGACATTCGGGGATTGGTTTCTGATGTGACGGTCTTCCTGATGACCGATGTTCAAGCTCTGAAACTCTTTCAGGGAAGAAGCGTGGACTTATGGGAAATCGCTGAACATCTGGCGGGCTATGGGCCCGAGGCGGTGCTGGTGCATACGGGGGATGGCAGCACGTACCTGTATGACCGCATGAGTCACAAACGCTGGATCGTGCCGGCTTATCGGGCACATATTAGCGACCCAACCGGCAGGTTGGATGCCTTTGATGGCGGCTTTCTGGCGGGATTCCGCCAGGCGAGTGAGCCCTTGGAAGCCGCGCTTTACGGCAAGATTAGCGAGGCAGTCGCTGGTGAGGGGACTGGACCTTACTTTTCACTTGAGTGTTTGCCCGGCTTGAAGGAGATGCGCCTGCAGGTGCTGCGCCAGCAGGTTATTACGGCGTAGTTGGCGTTGAGAGGCTTTGTGGAACCAGCCTGATCTCGTAAAGATTTGGCCAGTTTTTCCCAGTTACGTAAAGCTTATCGTTCTGGTCATCGTATGCGATGCCATTTAGCACTTCGCCCTGCATGGTGAGGTTCTGCTCGGGACGCAATCCTGTCAGATCAACCAGGCTTATGACACTGCCATCCTGCGGGTCGACAGCCACAATTGTGTCAGTCAGGTAGATATTGGCAAAAAGCGTGCCATTGATGTATTCCAATTCGTTCAGATATTCCACCGGCTGCCCCTGGTAGCTCACGTTGACCTGCCGCACGACCTGCATGGTACCCGGGTCGAGCCAGTAGAGGGTGTTAGTGCCGTCGGAGAGGATTAGCGCTGAGCCGTCCGTAGTCAGCCCCCAACCCTGGGTTTGATAATGGAAAGTGCTTAGCAGCTCCAGGGTGCTGGCATCGTAAATGAAACCGGTATTCTCTTGCCAGGTAAGCTGGTAGAGCTTGCCATCGAGCAGCACCAGACCTTCAGCAAAATAGTTGGCGTCCAGCTTGCTTTCTGCCTGCACTATGCCGCTGATGGGTTCAACTTTGCGCAGTGAAGACTGATCGTAAAGGCCACAGCTTTCGTAAAAAAACCCTTCATCGATCACCAATCCCTGGGTGTAGCAAGTGGGGTCGTGGGGGAAGGTGTTCAGGATTTCATAACTTAGTGTTTGGGCGAGCAATTCAGGCACAGCCGGGATGACCTCAGCCTGGGGTTCATTGGGCTCCAAAATACAGGAGGTGAGCCCGCCAATGAGGATTGCGATCAGAATGATCCATAACGAGGTGTGCTTGAAAACCGTCTTATTGTTCATCCTGATAATTGTAGCCCAGTTCAAAAAGATAAATTTCTTTAAAAGCATACAAGTTTTTGGGAAGACAGAAACAGGAATGATAAAATCAAGCCAAACGAATAGAGGAGTTGCTATGTTTGATTCATTGGAACGATTTTTGCGATACGTCAGGATTGATACCCAATCGGCGATGGAAGCCGAGGGCTATCCCAGCACAGCCAAACAGCTGGACCTTGCCAGGCTGTTGGTGGAGGAACTGAATGAATTGGGCATGGATGAGGTCAAGTTGGACGAGTATGGCTATGTGACAGCCACCTTGCCGGCCAATATTGAAACTTCCGCCCCGGTGGTTGGCTTCCTGGCACACATGGACACCAGCCCGTCAGCTTCTGGCGCAAACGTGAAGCCTCGCCTGATCGAAAACTATGACGGTCAGGATATTGTTCTGAATGCTGAGAAAAACATCCTGCTTTCTCCGCGCGATTTCCCAGAATTATTGGAACACAAGGGCGAGCGCCTGGTAGTGACAGACGGCACCACCCTGCTTGGGGCGGACGATAAAGCCGGAATCGCGGCTATCATCAGCGCCATGGCGTACCTGATCGCCCATCCCGAAGTACCGCATGGCAAGCTGCGGGTTGGGTTCACCCCGGATGAGGAAGTGGGCGAGGGCGTCAAGTTTTTCGATGTGCCAGCCTTTGGAGCGGATTTTGCCTACACCGTCGATGGTGGTAAGGCGGGGGAGTTCTCATATGAGAACTTTAACGCGGCAGGCGCGAAAATCAAAATCAACGGGCGCAGCGTTCATCCCGGCACCTCAAAAGGCCGCCTGAAGAGCGCCGCCCAGGTGGCGATCGATTTCCACAACCTGCTGCCGGTCTTTGACCGTGCCGAACACACCGAAGGGCGGGAAGGTTTTATTCACCTGACAGAAATGGCGGGTGAGGCGGAAAGCGCTCATCTCACCTACATCATCCGCGACCACGACGAGGCCGCTTTTGCCCGGCTCAAGCAGGAAGTACAGCATGCCGCTGATTTCATTAACCAGCGCTATGGGCAAGGCACACTCGAACTCGAGATACGCGACCAATACTTCAACATGCGCAAGATGATTGAAGCCAGACCTGAAATTATTGAGGTTGCGCGCCAGGCGTACCGCGCGGTAGGTTTTGAACCCGTGGAAGAGGCGGTTCGCGGTGGAACGGATGGCAGCCGGCTCTCCTATATGGGCTTGCCCACGCCGAACATCTTCACCGGCGGTCATAACGGGCATGGGCGCTTTGAGTACCTCTCGGTTGACGCGCTTGAAAAGGCTACAGAGGTGGTGGTGATCATCAGCAAGCTGGTGGGTGAGCTGAAGTAAGATAAAAAAATATTCACAATAAAAAAGACCGGTAAAGTTCCACGAACTCCCGGTCTTTTTGTTTAAGCAAAATGCTCTTTAGCAGCAACCATCGCCACAGCCGTCGCCGCAATCGGAGGAGCAACTCTCGCAGCCGCCGTAGTGCAGGTGACCAGCAGCTTTTTCCTCGTCCGTTGCCGGGCGGATGGACAGGACACTTACATTGAAGTGCAGATTCTTGCCAGCCATCGGGTGGTTGAGGTCGAGTTCAACAGAATCTTCTGTGAGGGCGGTAGCGACACCCTGGAAGATGTGCCCGGCTGCATCGCGCAGACGCATTGCTTCACCCAGGCGGATTTCGAAATCAGGCGGGAACGATTCCCGGCTGACAGTAATCACCGAATTGGGGTCAAACTCGCCATAAGCATCCGCTGCTTTGGCAATAACTTCAAGTTTGTCGCCAACTTTAGCGCCAGTCAGAGGCCGTTCAAGCCCGGGGATGATGTTGCCGTGACCGTGCAGGTACTCGAGCAGATCTGATTCAACTTCTTCGCCATCCACATTGAGGTTATAGGCAATCTGAACGACGTGATCGTTTTGGATAGTATCCAGTAAATTTTCTTCCATGTTTCTCCATTCTTTATGCGGGGTAGACCTCCCGCGACGGTTGATTATAACAGAGTGTGAACGGGCAAAAGGCGTGAGCATTCGGCAAAGGGGCTTTCTTATAAGACATTTATAAAATCAATCCCCACAAGTCTTTGACAAGTTTGCCTAATAGAGCTAAAATCCTGCTTATTGAAAATAATTATCAATAAGGTCGAGATGAGTTGGCAAAAAGTATTATCAGATAAAGGGTATCGCGTATCAGGACCGCGAAGATTGGTGATGGGACTGCTTGCAGAGAGTGCTCAGCCTATGACTCCCTTGGAAATTTACCAGGAGCTCTCGCAATCCGGGCAGGCTTTAGGGATGGCCAGTGTTTACCGGGCCTTAGAGCTGCTGGCGGAATTGGGGCTGGTTTGTGTGGTCTATAATCCGGACGGCAGTTCGGGCTATGTGGCAGGTTCGGTTGGTCATCACCATCACATTTTGTGTAAGAAGTGTCATCGCACGATCACGTTTGCAGGGTCTGAAGACCTCAGCGATCTGATCCGGAGGGTTGAGGCGGAGACGAAATTTCGCGTGAGTGACCATCTTTTGCAGCTGTATGGAATTTGCCCTGATTGTCAGAAAATATTAGCGGATATATTGGAGGAGAATTGAAAAAAATTGTATTGTTAGGCGTACTTATGGTGCTTGTGTTGACGGCATGCGCGGGTCCAGCGGCGCAGGATGACCCCGAAAAGCTGACTATCAGCGTCAGCATCCTGCCCCAGCAGTGGTTTGTGGATCAGATCGGTGGAGATCGCGTCCGGACCCAGGCGATGGTGGGCAGCGGTGACGACCCGCACACCTATGAGCCCAATCCACAGCAGATGACCAATCTGGCTGCCTCTGAGCTTTACTTCACCATAGGCGTAGAGTTTGAAGAGGTCTGGATGCCGCGTTTTGAGTCCGCAAACCCTGATATGCAGGTGGTGGATGCGGCAGCCGGGATCGCGCTTATTCCCGCGCTTTACGCGCATGATCATACCGAAGAGGAACTTGAAGAGCCTGCGATTATTGGCGCTAAAACCGACCCCCACATCTGGTTTTCTCCTGCACGCATGAAACAGATGTCTCAGACAATGGCTGAAGCCATGAAAACTGCTGATCCGCAAAACGCGGATTTTTATCAAACTAACCTTGAAACTTTGCTGAACAAAATTGATACCATTGATGCTGAGATTAGAATGCAGTTGGAAGGCTCCAAAAGGGACCATTTTATGGTGGTGCATCCTGCCTGGGGATATGTGGCAGAGGATTATGGGCTGCATATGCTGGCAGTCGAAATTGGCGGTAGCGAACCGGCGCCAGAGAGCCTTTCGCAGATCATCGCCTTAGCCAAAGAATATGAGATAAACACCCTTGTGATCGTAAAGGGCAGCAATATCAGGCTCGCCACTTCCATCACAGAGCAAGCTGGGATCCAATCTATCGTGGAGTGGGATCCTATGGCGTATGACTGGCCGCAAAGCATGCTGATGATTGCCGAAACACTACACCAGGCATTGAATTAGGAGAAAAATTGACAGGTCAAGCAGTAATAGAACTGAAAGATGTCTGGGCTGGCTACGAAGGTGACCGCGTCTTGGAAGCGGTTAACTTTCGCATGGAAGCGGGAGATTATGTGGGGCTGATCGGACCCAACGGTGGAGGCAAGACTACGCTGATCAAAGTTATCCTGGGTTTGATCAAGCCTGAGCGGGGTTCGGTGCGGGTGATGGGCGTCAGCCCGGAAAAGGGACGACACTTCATCGGCTATGTACCCCAAATCCAGCCGGGTGACAGGGCATTTCCCATCAAAGTCTGGGATGTGGTCAGCATGGGAAGGCTAAAACCTCACCTCCTGCAGAACCTGCATTTAAGCGATTCCGATAAAAATATCGTTGAGCGTTCTCTGAGGCAGATGGACATCCTGGACCTGGCAAAACGATCGATCAATGAACTTTCGGGCGGGCAGCGGCAGCGCGTGACGATTGCCCGGGCATTGGCAGCGGAACCAAAGATTTTAATGTTGGATGAGCCGACTTCCAGCGTGGATTCCCGCTCCAGCTCGCAGATGTATGATCTGTTGGCGGAGTTAAACCAAAGCATCTCCATCCTGCTGATCTCGCACGATTTGACCGCGATTTCTACTTATGTCAAAACGATTGGCTGCGTCAACCGGCGCCTTGTGTATAGCGGGCAAAAAGAAATCACGAGTGAGATGTTGGGCACTGCCTATGAATGCCCGGTGGACCTGGTGGCGCACGGTCTGCCGCACCGGGTTTTGCCGTCTCACCAGGAAGAAGATGACCATGATTGACACCATTCAAAACATATTCGCCTATGACTTCATGCGCAACGCGCTTTTTGCCAGCCTGTTGGTGGGGGTGGTTTGCGGTTTGATCGGGACGCTGGTTGTTTTAAACCGAATCGTTTTTCTTGGCGGTGGGATTGCGCACGCGGCCTATGGGGGCATTGGGCTGGCATACTATTTTGGGCAGGACCCGATGCTGGGAGCAATCCTTTTCAGTATTCTCTCCGCGCTTGGGATGGGGCTGGTACACCTGCGCACCAAAACCCGCTCAGACACGCTGATAGGGGTGATGTGGTCGATCGGCATGGCAGTCGGGATCATCTTTGTCAGCCTGACGCCCGGTTTCAAAGCAGATCTGATGAGTTATCTGTTTGGCAGCCTCCTGGCGGTATCTGGCGCTGATTTGCAGCTGATGGCACTGGTCATGCTGCTTGTAATCGTCTTTGTTGTGCTCTTTTACCGGAGTTTGCTGGCGATCTCATTTGATGAAACCTTCTCCACGGTCCGCAACCTGCCGGTTGCGGCGCTATATCTGATGATGCTGGTCATGATTGGGCTGACGGTGGTGGTGGCGATGCGGGTGGTGGGCTTGATCATGGTGATAGCGATGCTCACCATTCCGCCGGCTACTGCCAACCTGTTCCTGAAGGACATGAAAGGCATGATGCTGCTCTCCGTTGGGCTCAGCTGGTTGTTCTCTGGTGTAGGTTTGGTCTTGTCTTTTACTCTCAATCTGCAGGCAGGTTCGGTCATAATTTTAGTGGCAGCGCTGAGTTATCTGGCAGCCGGGGGCTACAAGAAACTGTCAGTTCATCCAAAGCCCTGACACTTACTGAATGATTGATGTCGGGAAGCACAACTTTATCCATGTTAACGTGTTTTTGAGATTAGAGAGTACAATTTAGAACAGACATGGGACTTAAGGCCTTTCTTGAGGATTCTGCGGCAATAAAAACCGGCCTGTGGCTTGGTAAGCATTTCAGCCTGACAGGATTAGATCACCTTGCGCATTTTATCGGCTCGGCGTTGGCTTCACGCAGCAACAGCTCTTTGGTTCGACATATCGAAGCAAACCAGTGGGTGATTTCAGGGGAAGGCATGAGCAAATCTCAACTGCAGGAGCGTACTCGCGAAACAATCCTTAACGTTGTGGGTTATTTTGCAGAGTATTTTTATTACTATCAGCATCCTGAAGAAGGTTTAGAAAAGATCATCCTCTCCCCCAAAGCAGAGGATACAGTGCGCGACATCGTCGAAAGAAAGGTGCCTACCATTCTTCTGGGTCCTCACCTTGGGAATTTTGACTTATTTGGTATGTCGCTGGCCTGGATGGGGGTCCGACCGTTCGTGCTGTCTTACCCGAACCCTAATAATGCCTATAAAGCCCAAAACCGCATGCGCGAGGCGGTTGGAATGAGCATCAAACCGATATCTTTCTCGAGCTTTCGCGAGGCAAAAAAAGCCCTGAAAGAGGGATATTGCGTGGTTACCGGGCTGGACCGACCCCTGCCGGATGGGGAAGATGCCAAGTATCGTCCGCGCTTTTTTGGGCGCGAGACTGCCCTGCCGGTTTTTTACGCTCGCCTGGCGCTCGAGACCAACGCTGTAGTCCGTGTGGCGTGCGGCGTCAGGCGTGAGGACGGGAATTATTTTGTTGACGCAACCGATCCGATCCAGATGGAAAGAAAAGACGACTTGGTTGAAGAAAATGTGCTCAACGCAGAGAGCGTTCTGCGCCCAACTGAAGATTTTATTCGACGGGCTCAATCCCAGTGGGGCATGCCGCACCCGGTTTGGCCTGAAGTTTTACCTGTTGTAGAAAAATTAACCTAAGAGGTGATTATGGCAAAGAAAATTCGCACGGAAAAAGATATACGCACCAACGACATTCTGCTGGGACCCTTGGAAAGGCCAACACTGGCTTTTTTTGCCAGGCATATGCCAAAATGGGTCAACTCAGACATGTTGACAGTGTTGGGCTTACTTGGTTCGGTATTGGCAGGAGTGGCGTATGCAATGGTTGGGTTGGGTACTGTAAAAGGCAACCCGTGGTTATTCGTGGCAAGCTTGGGCTTTGTTATCAACTGGTTTGGCGACAGCCTGGACGGAACTCTGGCGCGCTACCGCAATATGTCGCGCCCGAATTATGGTTATTACACTGACCATGCTATTGATGGACTCACCTCAATCCTGGTTTTTGGGGGGATTGGCCTTTCCGGTATCGCAAGATTTGATGTTTCATTAATCGCGCTCTGTGGCTGGTTGCTGTTAATGATGCAGGTCTTTCTAAAGACCCATGCAACTGGTGTTTTCGAAATGACCAGCATTAAAATTGGTCCGACCGAAATGCGGCTGGCTATCATCGTTCTTAACACTGTGGTGTATTTTGTTGGCGCTGGCGGCAGTTTGTTTGATGTTACTATTGCCTCCCAGGTGATTCCAGTCAATCTTGGTACGCTCGTGCTTGGGGTTTTTGCTATCCTATTCCTGCTCTATTACATTTATCAGATCATTACCACCGGAAGTCAGCTGGCGTATGAAGATGGTAAGGCGCTCAAGCGCCGCCAGCTGGAAGAGAAAAATCCATCCCAGGTTGATGCAAAATTAAGCAAGGCTGAGAAAAAAGCCGTGAAAAAAGCAAAAAAACATTTGAATTCCATCCAAGACAACTCCTCGGGAGCGACGATCTAATTTCAATATCAGACAGGGATTAAGCAGGCAGCCGAATCGCTGCCTGCTTTCTTTTAACGGCTCCTGGCACGCAGGCGAAGGGCAGATATGGCAGGGGCTAAAGCTTCAAGCTCTGGTTGGCGATGGCCAAATTGAGAGGCGCCGAATTGAGGAAGCTCCAAACCGCCAAGCCCGCTGGCAGCCGCGGCGGCTGCGCGAAGGGGCGAAAGGAAGTTGGCAGCGGCCATCGAAACTGGATAGGCTATGGTGATCTGCTTTGGACGCAGCAGATGGATCAGCGGAGCCAGATTTTCACCAAGCATTTTGGCTGCCCCTTCGATTAGTTCGATGGCGTAGGGGTCTCCCTCAGCTGCAGCCTGAATAACCTGTCCACCTGTGGTGTTGAGATCCCAATGAGAGGACTGATTGCGAAGAGCCTGGGAAGCCAAGCCGCTCAGGCTGAGGTGATCGTTGAGGGTCAAAGGTCGGTTCAAGCGCGTATCAGGCATATCACGGGTGAAGATCTTGCCAATATCACCGGCGCTGCCGCCCGGGCTTTGGAAGATAACTCCATTGAGGGACAAACTGGTGCGCAGGGTTGGATTGAAACTGAGGTACATCTGCGTGCCGCTGGTTTCGGTGGAGCCGAAAAGCATCTCAGCCAGCAAACCTGCAGTGGGATGTTGCTCAATGAATACGGGCAGGTTAAATCGCAACCCAAGCTGAGATTTAAGGGGCTCCGACTTCCACTCCGGGAAGTCAGGGGAGCTCTCAAGGATGCCGCTGAGCGGATCGTAGTTGCCGGTGATCGAAACTGAAACACAGTCTGGCAGAGGGAGATGTTGGGCTTTGGTGATCATCAGCAGGCGATCTGCCGAGGCGGTTATGAGCTCGAGGATTGCCGGGAAGCTTCTGCTGGCCGGCGTGCTCACTGACAGCCTTTCCTGGACCATTCCTGAGGGGCTGCCGTAAACAATCAGCAGCCGCTCACCGTCGAGGTTGAGACCGAGGATGCTGTTGGCTGAAGTTAGTGCGGGTTCTATAGCCGGCATGGTGTTCGGATTATAACCTGCTCTGGTGAGGTTGTGCATGCTATAATTGCACTCATGTCAAGAACTGCTAATCACATGCCGCTCATTATTGCCCATCGAGGGGATTCTGCGAATGCCCCTGAAAACACACTGGCCGCATTCCGACTGGCCTATGAAAATGGCGCGGACGGCATCGAGCTGGATGCCATGCTCTCGGCCGACCAGCAACTGGTGGTAATTCATGACGACACACTGGATCGGACCAGCAATGGGCACGGTAAGGTTGGCGAGATGCCATTGACTGCCTTGCGCGAACTGGATGCTGGCGCTTGGTTCAGCCCAAAATTCAAGGGCGAACCCATTCCCTTGCTGGATGAGGTTTTCACTGAGCTTGGCGGCAAATTTCTGATCAACGTTGAACTCAAAAATTACAAAACCCCCAAAGATCAGCTGCCTGAGCTCGTAGTTGCTTTGGTGGAAAAGCATGCTCTGAGCGATTCTGTGCTGCTTTCTTCTTTTAATGCCCGCAACATCCTGCGTGCAAAATCTCTGGCGCCGGAAATCAGAACTGGTTTGCTGACCCTGCCGGGTTTGCTTGGATTGCCAATGCGCGGGTTCCTGGGGCGGCGCTATGGGGCTGATGATCTGCACCCATACTACCGCGATGTTTCCGCAAAGATGGTGCAAACCAGGCACCTGATGGGGCAAAAAGTAAACGTTTGGACGGTGGATGCGCCAAATGATCTGCGCCGTATGCAATCTTGTGGCGTTGATATGATCATCTGCAATGACCCAGCTTATGCCCGCCAGATCCTGGAGGGATAGGGTGAAAGCCCGCCGGCTGCTTCTGCTCGCCTTTGCGTTGGGTTTACTGATGCAACCGCTGGCGATGATTTCCCCCCCGGATCCGGTTCTTGCCCAAAGCGATGTTGATGCTCTGATGGCAGAGATGACGCCGGCAGAAAAGGTAGGGCAACTTTTCTTAATTACCTTTGATGGAAGAGAAATCACCCCCGAAGGTCCAGTGGCGGACCTGATACAGGATTACCACGTTGGGGGCGTGGTTTTAAGTAGCTCAAATGACAACTTCAGCGGCACGGATACGGCAAGTTCAGCCAGAGCGCTGGTCGAAACACTCCAGCGGCTTGCCTGGCAGAAAAGTCAACCGGTAATTTATCCGGACAATTCTCAGACTGAGGATCAGGACCTGCCGGCTTACGTTCCACTATATATTGGCATCTCACAAAAAGATGATACTGGCCAGCAGAATCAATTCCTCCAGGACCTTACCCAACTGCCCAACCCCATGGCAATTGGCGCTACCTGGTCGGAGGAAAACGCCATGTTGGTGGGTCAGGCTTTGGGTCGGGAACTTTCAGCCATGGGTTTCAACCTGTACCTGGGTCCTTCGCTGGATGTAGTTGACACCAGTGACCTCTTGCAGGCGGCAAACGCGGGCACCGAAACCTTTGGCGGCGATCCCTACTGGGTGGGACTGCTGGCGCAGGCTTACATCTCGGGACTGCACACTGGCAGCAAGGGTCAGATGAGTGTGATCGCGCGCCATTTCCCGGGGCTTGGCGGAGCAGATCGACCGCCGCTGGAAGAAGTGTCTACCATTCAGAAATCGCTGGAGCAGCTCAAACAAATTGAACTATCGCCTTTTATGGCTGTTGCAGGCGCGAGCGATCAGCTGCAGCAGGCTGATGGTTTCATGGTGTCGCATATCCGTTTCCAGGGACTTCAAGGCAATATTCGGGCGACGACCAAGCCAGTCAGTTTCGACCAGACTGCCCTGGCCCAGTTGCTGAGCGTGGAACCGATCGCCGCCTGGCGTCAGGCTGGCGGCTTGACCATCAGTGACAGTCTCGGCAGTCGGGCAGTGCGTCTTTTCTTTGATCCAACTGGCAACGAGTTCGATCCGATCACCATTGCCCGCACGGCTTTCCTGGCTGGAAATGACATACTTTATCTCGATAATTTTTGGGCGAAGAACGATCCTGATCCTTTTACTACCATTCGCAGAACTCTGGATTCCTTTACCGCCAAATATGAGGAAGACAGTGTCTTTGCGCAGCAGGTGGATGCCTCCGTGAGGCGAATCCTGGGGGCAAAGCTCAAGCGCTACCCGGAATTCAACCTTGAACAGGTATTACCACCCGCAGAGGAGCTTGAAAATCTCGGCAAGTCCGATCCCGTAAGCCTGAAAACTGCCCGTGAAGGTGTAACCCTGATCGCTCCCTCACAGGAATTCCTGGCCGGATTGCTCCCTCAACCTCCGTCCTACTCGGAGTACATTACCGTTTTTACCGACACGCGTTCACTGCAGCAATGCAGCAATTGTGAGAATCTGAATCGCCTTTCCACCACCGCTTTTTCTTCTGCGCTTAGTGAGTTGTATGGAAACAGAGGGAGCCGGCAACTTTCCGACTCACGAATCAGTTCCTATAGCTTTGCTCAACTTACCGAGATCCTCAATCAAGTCAGTGAACCTTCAGACCCCTATATGATTGATAACCTGCGGCGTGCAAAGTGGGTCATTTTTAACTTCCAGGGGCTCGAGCCAAGCCTGCCTCAAACCTATGCTTTAAAACGATTGCTGGCCGAGAGAATAGATTTGCTGCAAAATAAAAATGTGATCGTCTTCTCTTTCGGTGAACCATATTATCTCGACAGCACCGAAATTGCCAAACTCACAGCATACTATGCTCTGTACGATAAGACCCAGTCTGCTCTGGATATTGCGGCACGCATCCTGATGCAAGAGGCCCAGCCAGTCGGCTCCCTGCCGGTAAGCCTGAATACGGTTGGCTATGACATTGCTCAACAGACTGCGCCCCATCCTAATCAGGTTATTCCAATTGCGCTGCTAACCACATCCCCAATCACCGCTGAACAAACACCCACACCCCAGGAGCCTGCTTCAGAGCCAGTAACTCCAGTGCCACTCTTCCGAATGGGAGAGACGGTTCGCATTCAGGCTGGACCGGTGCTCGACAAGAACGGCCATTCTGTTCCTGATGGAACCGTCGTGCGCTTCACAGTTCGCCTGGCAGGGGAGAATCTCATCATCGATCAGCCGGATGCTTTGACGGCAGGTGGTCTCGCCACGATTAACTACCGGATTGAGCGCGATGGGATCCTGGAGGTTAATGCCTCCAGTGAACCAGCGATGGTCTCGGGCACGTTGGTGCTGAACACGCAGGGTGGTTTGGCACAGGTCATCATGCCTACACCCACCCCCACCATTCAGCCCACTCCCTCGGCTACCCCAGTTCCCACTCAAACGCCGGTGGCAAGCCCAACCGCAGAACCGGGCACGAACACCACCGGATTCCCACGCATGATGGATTGGTTCCTGATAGTGTTGATCCTGATTGCTGGATTTGGAGTAGCCTATCTAATTGGCTTCCGCTGGTGGGGTGGATTTGCGTGGGCATTTCGCTCGGGTTTTTGCACCCTGATCGGTGGTCTGCTGGCGTATCTTCTGCTCACCCTGGGCATCGACAGCCTGGTGGAATTGGTAAAGGAAAGCAGCTCGTGGTTCATCGTGCAGATGAGCGTGATCGGAATGTTATTTGGGTGGGTTGCCGCCCTCATCTGGTGGCTGCGGGTTGAGGGAATGAAAACGCCTTAAGGGTGGCGTGCGTGGTGATTTGCTCTTGCCATTGATCTGTTACAGCGTGCCCGAAGCGTATTGAGTGGTTTTTCTGTCATTACAAACCTCGTTTCGGAAGCAATCTACACGATGCAGTTGGCACGAAAATGGTTGAAACACCAAAGGTATAGCAATTGTAATTTTCATTCTATATGTTTATGAGCCTTTGAGCCCAGGCTTTTTGGAGGTTATCAGTTCAGATTGCTTCGTTCCTCGCAATGACAGATTAAAACAATCACAGCACCAGCTTGACAGGTATCTAATAACCTCAAATATCAATTTGAACCTTGATTGCTTGATGCCTGCTGAATATCCGTTTTAACCTACAAATTGTGAATGATCGTGAGAAGCAAGCTCAAAAAGGTCAGCCCTGCCGCCATCCATGCCAGGCGGGTTTCAGCCGGTCCAAGACTGCCATTGCTGTTGCGCCCTGCATGATTGCCCAACTGGTGCAGCCTGTTGGTGCTTTCGCCGGTGAGCGCTTTGATGAATTCGCGTACTTCTTTAGGACGATCGTTGGGATGCAGTGCCATACCCCATAGGATCGCATCTTCCACTTTGGGAGAGATGGCAGGGTTGAGCGCGCGCGGAGCTGCAAGACTTTCAGGATTCAGGAAGCGGTCGCGTACGTTGGCAGGTGGGGTGTTGGTGAGCAAGTGGTAGAGTGTGCAGGCAAAGGCATAAATATCCGCCCGGGCATCCGTGTGGCTGCTTTCACCGCCATACTGCTCCAAGGGAGTATAGAGGGCTGTGCCCTGCCCCTGCATGATGGTGATGGTCACTTCCCCAGGGGCAAGAAGCTTCACCAGACCGAAATCCACCAGTTTGACTAAACCGCTGGGAGTCAGTTTGATGTTCGAGGGCTTGATATCGCGGTGCAGAATGGGAGGGTCCTGGCTGTGGAGATAAGTGAGGGCATCGCCAATCTGCAATGCCCAGGCTAAAACCTCCGATTCCTGCAAGAATTTGTCGTTGTTTTCCGCTTTTGCCAGGAGCGCGCGCAGGTCATCCCCAGGGACATAATCCATCACGAGAAAATCATTGTCTTCAATCGAGAAGAAGTCTGAGACTTTTGGCAGATTGGGGTGATCAAGCCGTGCCAAAACCGTTGCCTCGCGCATGAACTGATCACGGGCTTCCTGCAGCATGGCAGGCGGAAAGGTGGGGTCATAGCTAACTTGTTTTACCGCACAATATCGGCCTGCAAGACGTTGATCCTGGGCAAGATATATAAAGCCATAACCACCCTGGCCAATAATGCGTTCAATTTCATAGCGCTCATGAAACACAGCGCCAATGCGAGTCTGAAAAGGCATGACCTCTATCTCTCTTAGCAATTATGACTGCGTTAATTCCGGCGTAAGGTTTTGAGCAGCCTGTTTGCATTATAATATTAAATTATAGTCTGAAACGGTAAGTGTGAGCAATGGAAGATCCAGTCCTGATAGCAAATGAAGGTCCGCTCAATGGACAGCAGTGGATCCTGAAAGATCAACTGCTGATCGGGCGTGACGCGGGGTGCGAGATTGTCATTCCCGACCGCCAGGTTTCCCGGCAGCATGCTAGGATCACGAATACCGGGAAAGGGATCGTCCTGGAAGATTTGGGCAGCAAGAACGGCACGTTTGTCAATAATCAACCCGTTTCCACTGAAGTAAAGCTGGTGGAGGCGGACGAAATCCAGATAGCCCTGACGCAAACCTTCCTTTTCCTTAGTTCCGATGCCACTTTGCCGCTGAGTGATTTGCCTCCAGAGGTGAGCCAAATGTTTAACCTGCGTCTTGAGAGCGCTTCGAAGCGGGTTTGGGTGCGTGGTGTGGAGCTGGACCCGCCGCTGTCAGCGCAGCAGTTCTATTTGCTGGCTAAATTGTATGAGAACTCCGGTGAGGTTGTCAGCCGCGAGGCGTTAATTGAAGCTGTTTGGGAAGACGACACACGCTGGGTTACTGAACAGGCCTTTGACGCGCTCCTCAGGCGCCTGCGCGACCGCATTAATCAAATTGACCCCGATTACGATTACATTGTCACCGTTCGGGGTCATGGACTGCGGCTGCAAAACGAACCGCACTGAAAGTTTAGTTAGCAGATTGCAGGTTGCGTTTCATTGTGAAGCGCAGAATCTCACGATTAAGGTCTTTCAGACGATCGAGCATTTCCGGCTGATCACCTTGTTGTTCCATCTGCCCAACCAGACCTCCCAGCGTTTGCATGAATTCATCATCCACCAGCTCCCCAGATTCCTCCAGCATTTTCGCGCGATTGTCAGCATTTTCTTCCTCAAGCAGAGCTTCGATAAACTCGATATGAGCGCTTGAGCTGTCTGCGGACTGGATTACAGAGATGATCTGGCTCAGTTTGCGCAGTTTAGCCTCATCATTGGCGGCTTGGGCTGCCTGAGCTTCCTGGTTGATCACTTCTGCTACTGCCTGAGTGAAGCGCGGCAGAGCTTCCTGGGTAGCCTTTTCGATATCCTCGGCTTCTAATAGCTCATTGACGAGTTGTTGTGCTTCCTCCAATTGTTTTTTCATGACTTCGTCGACGGTTTCGGTGATGCTTAGCAGGCGCTGGCGCAGGGATTTGAGCCGATCTTTTTCTTCGCCCGAACTCGCGTCGATTTTATCGGACAAAATCTGGAAGAAGGAATAGTCAAGCCCACCGCGAGCCATAGAGGCGATTGTGGTCAGGCGAATGTCTGAATCGGCGCTCTTTATCAACAGGTCCAGCAGATTTTCTCGGGTGATGCCGGTCTTGCTGAGTTCCTGGAGTTCTTTTACAGCTTCCTGAGTTTCAGCTGCTTCCAACGCGGCGGTTTTGCCGAGCGTGGAATATTCAATCAGCGCCTTCTGGAGGGCATCCAGGGCCACCAGGCTCTGCTGGTCGCGCGCTGCAGCGGAGCCTTGCGCCAGGCGGCTGAGGATCATAAAGAGTTCCTCATCAATTTTCTCATCATTTTGCTGAATCATCTCGGGCAGGCCTTCTGCGCTAGCTCCAAGCAATTGCTGCAGGAGGTGAAGCTTTTCCTGCTGGGATTTGATCATCTCAGGGGTGATCCCGTCAGCTTCGAGGATGGTTTCGAAAAGACGCTGTTGGGTCAGCATTGTCTGAGGACGGAAAAGGTAAGACTTACGCTTCTCGGGAGGGAGGTCATCCATGGCTTTTTTGATCATCGGACCAATAATACGCTCCTGCTCGTTGATCGGGGTGTTCAGATCCGGGGGGAAGAAGGTTAGCAGCAGTTCTTTTTCAGGGTCGTGGTAGACGATCGGAGTTGGGTAGATACCCTGAAATCCACAAATTGGGCATTGGAGGTAATTGGCAGAGCCCGAGAGCAGTTTTTGCTTGGCTTCGGGATCGGTATTGGTATCGAAGAGCCTGGTCAGTTCAATCGTGACTGGCTGATGGCACTGAGGACAAGGAACACTGGTTTTTGGCATAATATCTCATTTCTACAGTTTTATTCAGGGGTGAATTATAACATCCACCCCAGGCAATTTTCTTTGTTGCGCATAAGCGTTTTATTAATCCTGCCCGGGCAAGAAAGCCAGGGCCACAGAATGTTAAACCTTGCCCGTGCAGGAAGAGTCTCGAAATGCTATAATTTAATCACTGACATAGCCATAGATACGGAATGTTGCGGAGGTTCTGATGACCAAATTCACCCATGTAATCAAACGAGATGGCAGTGTGGTGCCCTTTACCCCGGAGCGGATAGCAAACGCGATTTACCGTGCCGCAGTCGCCGTGGGAGGGCGTGATCGCTCCACTTCTGAAGCACTGGAGGCCGAGGTGGTGAGCCAACTGGAACAGACCACGCCCGAAGGTGAGATGCCAAATATTGAACAAATCCAGGACATGGTAGAGAAGGTGCTGATTGAAAATGGCCGCGCTAAAGTTGCCAAGGCTTACATCCTTTACCGGGAGGAACGTGCCCGCCAACGCGAAAAACGCACCGATCGCGACCGCATGCCCTCTGGGAATATCCCCTGGCCCAAACTCTGGCAAACGCTGGACTGGGCTTGCTCCCATAACGTCCACACGACCGCGCTGCTGAATGAAGCCATCCGAAACGACCGTCTGCACGAGATCGTGACTGCTGCTGAAGCTGCCTATCATGAAGATGTGGAAAACGCTGCCAATATGATCCTCGACAGGCGTGATGAAGTGCGAATGGTGTTCGTGGCAGGTCCATCCTCGAGCGGGAAAACCACAACCACGATCAAAATCGGGGATCACCTGGCTGAGTTGGGGTTTAAGCTAATCACCCTGAATATTGACCACTACTTCCATGATCTCGACATGCATCCGAAAGACGAATTCGGCGATTATGATTTTGAGACCCCGCAGGCTCTCAACATGAAACTCATCAATCAGAATCTGACTGACCTGTTTGAAGGACGTGAAGTCCGCATCCCTTATTATGATTTCAGAACTGGCAGGAGCATTCCTGATCACACCCCGATGAAACTTGGCAAGCAGGAAATTATCCTGATTGACAGCCTGCACGGGTTATATCCCGAGATGACGGAAGACGTGCCGAATGAGTGGAAGTTTAAGCTTTACATAGAGCCGTTGCTGCAGCTGAAAGACAGCCAGGGGCATTACGCCCGCTGGACGGACGTGCGCTTGATGCGCCGTATGCTTCGCGACGCATCCCATCGGGCTTACGACCCCACCCAGACATTATTACATTGGCACTATGTGCGCTCAAGTGAACTGCGGCACATTATCCCATACATCAACTCCACTGATACGATCGTCAACAGTGCCATGCCCTATGAACTCCCGCTTTATAAGGCAAAGTTGGGCGCGTCTTTTGCCCGTTGGACGGAAGAATATAAAGATGACCCTCTGCGCAGGGATGCGTGGGAACGTGCCCAAAGGGTGAACGCGTTATTCCAGGAGATTGACGCGTTTGAAGATGACAGCATCGTGCCGGAGAACTCCGTGATCCGTGAGTTTATTGGTGGCGGAATTTATAAGTATTAGCCTGTCGCCGGAAAAATTGCAATTTTAAAAATCGCGTTTTATTGAAAGGTGCGATTGTTTCCAGTTTTTAGGGCAGACACAGGGGTCTGCCCCTACGAAAGCCACTTCTCCCTCAAACCCCAAAACGTAGGGGTACCCCCCCGTGGTTACCCGCCACCATGGCACTCAAGGGATTGCCTCTACGATCCGGGATGATGTTTTTGGATGATAAAAGCATAAACGATCACCCTAAATAACTTGTTACCATTTTGTCTTGACATCACGGGACTTCCTACCAGCAAGGGCCTGAAAACTCTTCAACGCCCGGTGGGATCGTGTTGACTGAGTAAAACCATCCACAAGCATCATAACAGGTCGCTCCAACATAGCAGCCCTGGCTATCTTTTCGATACTCAAATTCGCAGCTCAAAGATTCCCCCTCCAAAGGGCAAGTATAATTGCGCCAAACAACATCTGCTGGCGAAAACCACGCGCGCGGCCAGATCAGTCGTGCGGTCAGCTCAGGGGTTGGCGTGTGAGTTTCAGTGGGAGTCTGGCTGGGGGTGGGGGTTTCAGTTGGTGTGTCCGTTGGTGTAAGTGTGGGGGTTTGCGTGGGGGTATTGGTAGCCGTGGCAGTAGGCACTTCAGTCGGGGTGGGGGTAGCTGTAGGTTCAGGGGTAGCCTTTATGCCGCAACCTGTGAGGAGCAATAAAACCAAAAAGACCAGAAAGATTCTCTTCATCATCAGTAGCAAGGTCCGCTGAAGGTGTAGCTGCCTGTGCCGTATTTAATCGTGTCGACACCGTAGTATTTTCCGCAGGCATCGAAACAAGTCATGCCCACCAGGCATTGCCCGCTGTAATTTCGGTATTCGATTTCACAGGTAACGTTCGTGCCTCGCTCAGGGCACCACTCATCTCCACCCCACCATACGTCCCACTGGGTGAAAGTTGCTTTCGGCCAGATCATGTAGGGGTTAGGCTGCCAGGTGGGGGTCTGGGTGGCAGTTGGTGTTGGGGTCTCAGTAGGGGTGGGCGTTTCAGTAGGCGATGGGGTCGGGGTTGGGGTTTCTGTTGGTGTTGGGGTGGGCGTGTCGGTGGGAGTAGGCGTGATGGTGGGTGTGACTGTCACGCTGGCTGTCTCGGTTGCCGCGAAGTCCACCCGCGAGCCGCAGGCACCCAACAACAGGACAAACAGGATAGCCAGGATAATGAACAGTTTTTTCATAGTTAGCCTTACTCAATCACAAGGGGTCGTGAAACCCTGGAATTCATTATACACTTCAGGCAGATTGTCCTTGGAGTAATAAAGCCCACAGGCATCGTAGCAGGTGTGGGCATAGTAACAAATGCCGTCATAAAGACGATATTCCGACGTGCACTGAACGTTCTTGCCGCGATCGGGGCAGTCGTATTGGTGGTGATAGACCGTGTCGTCCACCAGGTCGGCATCGTAACGCGCTTCAAAAACCTGGACTGTGCGACCGCGATCGGTAAAGAAGCGGAAATCCATCATCGTGCGCCCTTCGATGACACCATCATAGATGCAAATCATCTGGACCGGGAATTTAGGGTCCGCCTGGCATTCAAGATCAAATTCGTCTGCCGTGGCATAAAGTTTATCTTCTATGCCGGCATTAAGGAAATAAAAGAAAGTCTTATCCTCCGCATACCAGGTGCGAAATAAACGAAAAAGCTCTCTGAAGCCAGTAAAGGGCAATAGGGTTTCTGTGGGGGTAGGAGCTGTAGTTGGGGTTATGGTGGGGCTGGGTGTTTCAGTCGGCTCCTCGGTTGCTGTTGCCGTCGGTGAAAGCGTCGCGGTGGGCGATAAGGTCGGCTCAATCGCAGGGCTAACCGCTACTTCGTTTTTGCAGGCACCCAAAACCAGCAGGCAAGCCAGTGAGCTCAATATAAAAGAAAATCCGCGCTTTTTCATGATGATCAGCTCTTATTAAGGGCAGGGAAGCGAGTAGCCCTCAAAATTACCGTCGTAGGGGATATTGTCAAAAGTGTAAACCACCTCACCATTTTCTCCGTAACAAGTGATGGCTGAATAGCATTTGCCATCATAAATGCGGTATTCCTTCTCGCAGTTATCATAATCCATATAGTTCGTGTTCAGGCTGGTGGTGAATGTATTTTCAAAGAAAGGATATTGCCTTTCAGGGTCTGAATAAAAAGTCACCTTATAATCGGTCTTGCCTTTAAAGAGCGTTTCGCTATAACACCTTATGTCGTCTGGATATTGTTCATCGGGTGGGCAGGTGAGAGTGTATTGGTTTCCTTCAAGATCGTCAACGATTGCGTAGACAGTCTGATCTACCTGGGCGTTCATGAAGTAGAAATAAGTTATTTCATTTTTGGTCCATGCCAGGTAGAACTTGAAGCGCGCGCCAAAGCCCGGAAAAGGCGTGACGGTGTAGGTGGGCGTTTGGGTCAGGGTGGGCATACTGGTCGCGGTCGGATAAGGCGTGAACGTGGCAGTCGGGAGTAGCGTGTTAGTGGGCAGGGGAAGCGTCCGAGAGGGTGCCTGGGTCGGAGCTTGCGCCGTCGGTTTGGCGCAGGCGCTCACAGCCAGGATCGTGATGATGGCAAACAGCAACCGGATTTTCTTATGCATAGTGACTCCATAAAGTCGAGCCCAATTTTACCATCAGCAGCCGAAGCTGGCGGGGGAAGGCTGGTTTCTGCGGAGTTGGTTGACGGAAAGCCTGACCTTCCTTACAATTAGGCACAGAGACACAGAAAGGAAGACCCATATGAAAGTACTCACCCACAAACAGGAGCTTTGTACGGGTTGCCGTGAGTGTGAATTGGCATGCTCTCGGACTTACTTTAAAACCGATGATCGCAACTACTCTGCTATTCGCATAATTGAAAATAACAAGACTTACAGAGCAAACAAGTGCACCCAGTGCGGTGAGTGCATTGATATGTGCACAGCCAACGCCATTTACCGCGACCGTAATGGCGTCGTGCGCATTGATAAGAAGAAATGTGTTGGCTGCCTGGGTTGTGTCGGCTTTTGCACGGAGTTGGTCATGTTTTACACGGATGATCTTGACGTGCCTTTCAAGTGCATTGCCTGTGACGTTTGCTCAAAAGCGTGCCCGGAAGGCGCGCTGGAAGTCCTGGTAAGCCGGGTTAAGGAGAACTAATGGGAACCATCCTCAAAGACTACAGCTATACCCCCGCAAAGATCAAGCGCGGATATTCGGGCAAATCGCTTTATATTAACGTGTCTGATCTTAGCATTGAGCAAAAAGAGATCACAGATTTTATGAAAGAAAAGTTTACTGGCGGCAAAGGTTTCGACCTTTGGTATCTGTGGCATGCGGTCACGCCAGAGACCTGCTGGGACTCACCTGAAAACGAAATTGTGATGAGCGTTGGTCCGATTGGTGGAATCACCCAGTATGCCGGGACGGGGAAAACCCTGGTTTGCTCCATTTCTCCCCTCACGGACATGCCTATCGATAGCAATGTTGGTGGCTACTTTGGGCCCCTGCTTAAGTTTTCCGGTTGGGATGCATTTGAGCTGCAAGGTAAGTCTGAAAAAGAAATCCTGATCTTCATCGACGGCAACAACGGCCGCATCCAGATCGAGGAAGCTGGAGACCTTCCGGAAGACGCTCACTTGCTGGCAGAAGAACTTACCAAAAAATATGCAGACGATGAAGATGATATGGTCAATATTTCGGTTGTCTGTACAGGCAGCGTCGCCAAACATGCCTACATGGGCATGCTCAACTTTTCATTCTACGATCCACGCCGCAAGGTGTGCCGCTTTAAACAGGCTGCCCGCGGCGGATTGGGCACGATCCTGCACGACAAGAAGGTCAAAGCGCTGGTAGTGAAATACAAAAGCGTCAAACCAAACCTGAATGATGTTGCTGACATTTCCACGATTAATAAGGTGGGCGTGAAGTATCACAAAGAAATGCACGACCTGGACCAAAAGCAGAACAAAATGCGCCAGATCGGCACGGCAAACACGATCATGATCATGAGCCAATATGACCTGCTTCCCACTCGCAATTTCCAGACTGGCGGCGATCCGGAGACGGTCAAAATCTCCCCGCAGGTTTTTATTGAAGAATGGCTGACTCAGGGCATCCACGATGGCTGTTGGTATGGCTGCACGATGTCCTGCGCCAAGTGTGCCGACCACTTCTTGCTCACAACCGGACCCTATGCCGGTCAGCGGGTGACAGTGGACGGACCGGAATACGAGTGTGCTGCCGGCTTGGGCGCCAACCTGGGTGTGTTTGATCCCCAGGCAATCCTGGAAGAAAACTTCTACTGTGACACCTACGGCATTGACCTGATTTCTTTTGCGACCTGTACGGCCTTCATCATGGAGTGTTACCAGCGCGGGCAGATCACCCAGGAGCAAATGGGCGGGCTGGACCTGCGCTTTGGCAACAGCCAGGCAGTGCTTGAGTTAATGCACCTGATGTCGCGCGGGGAAGGTTTTGGAAAGATTGCGGGATTGGGCATTCGCAAGCTCAAAAAGATTTTTGTGGAAGAATTTGGGGCTGACCCGCAGTTGCTCCAGGATATCGGCATGGAAGTCAAGGGGCTGGAATATTCCGAATACGCTCACAAGGAGAGCCTTGCCCAGCAAGGCGGCTTTGCCATGGCGATCAAAGGTCCGCAGCATGACGAGGCTTGGTTGATCTTCATGGATATGGTCAACAAGCAGCTCCCAACCTTCGAGGATAAAGCGAACGCCCTGTATTACTTCCCGATGTTCCGCACCTGGTTTGGTCTGGTGGGGCTGTGCAAACTGCCCTGGAACGACATAGTGCCGGCAGATAACTACAAAACTGACGCTCCAGCCAAGGTCCCTGAACATGTGCAAAATTACGTGGATCTTTTCAATGCTGTAACGGACAGGAATATCGACAAAGAAGAATTGATCATACAGTCCGAGCGGGTTTACCAATTCCAGCGCGTGTTCAACGTGCGCATGGGCAAGGGCGAACGCAAAGACGATTACGCCCCCTATCGCTCGCTGGGTCCGGTCACCCGCGAGGAATACCTTTCCCGCCAGGAACTGTATGACAGGCAGTTGCGCGAGTTCCAGCAGCTCGACCCTGAAGCGATGGACCTGGATGAGAAAATCGCTGCCACCCGCCGCTACCGCGAAGACCAGTACGAACAGTTGATGGACGCGGTTTATCGGCGCCGCGGTTGGACGGAAAATGGCATCCCAACGCCGGAAAGACTAAAGGAAATTGGTATGGATCTGCCGGAACTATTGGAAGTGATTGAGCCTAAACTGTGATTAAAGTCAATACCGAAGATTTTCCCTGGCATCCCGGTATGACCGTGAGAAACCTGCTGGATGAAAAGCTGTTTACCTTCAGGCACATTATCGTACGCGTCAACGGCGAATTTGTGCCTGAAGAGGACTATGAAAAGCAGCTCATCCAGGATGGGGACGACGTGTTGGTGCTGCACCTGATGGCGGGAGGATAAGAACGGTGGAACGCTACCTGCGTAATCACGATGCCATCAGCGAGGCAGACCAGGCGGCTCTCGGGATTAGCCGGGTTCTCGTTGTTGGCTGCGGGGGACTGGGCGGCATGGTGATCGAATGCCTTGCGCGGATTGGCGTGGGACATTTGCGGCTTGTGGATGG
>ENA-OSEO01002479-OSEO01002479.1-sediment-metagenome-genome-assembly--contig:-NODE-2479-length-25917-cov-4.782430_pt1 | contig 25917 bp, 21 predicted proteins | sample MGYA00237883_ERZ534232 | MGnify/ENA metagenome assembly ERZ534232
CCGGCCGGGACGTCGGTATTCGGTCCGATGTGACGGAAGAGTTCGCGCATGAAGGCCTGGCAGAAGCGCATGACCTCGTTGTCGGATTTGCCCTTGGGATCAAAATCGGAACCGCCCTTGGCGCCGCCCATGGGCAGGGTGGTCAGGGAGTTCTTGAAGATTTGTTCAAAGCCAAGGAACTTGATAATACCCAGATTGACGGAGGGGTGAAAACGCAAACCGCCTTTATACGGTCCAATGGCATTGTTGAATTGGATGCGGAATCCGCGGTTAACCTGCACCTCGCCGCTGTCATCCACCCAGGGAACGCGGAACAAAATAGCACGATCCGGAACAACAATACGATCGTAAATCTTCGCTTTTACGAAATCAGGATGCTTCTTGATGGTAGGTTCCAATGTCTCAAGCACTTCCTGAGCTGCCTGGATGAACTCAGGCTGACCGGTATCTTTTTCCTGTAGTTTTGCTAAAATTTCCTGGATTAATGACATGACGAACCCCTCCGGAGATTATTTTTAACTAATCCTTATACCATAAGGGATATCAAAAATTTATGAAAAACAGGGGGTAAATAATCAAAAAAAAATGAAAATCAGGAATGCAGGATCGTGCCCCAGCCGTGACGGCCGTCCACTTTGATGGTTAGCCCTTGTTCCAGCCTGGCATGACAGGTGTGGTGCAGCGAGTTGACCACCGGCTGTTTACGCAGCCAATCCCAGTCAATACGGTGCGGACTGGAAAAAGGCAGGGAGAAGTGCTTGACACCCAGGTTGATAATGTTGTGGAAATAATGAGAACCCTGGCTTAATTCCACCCGAACGTTCTCACGCGTTGCTTCCAAAATCACGCTGGCGCCACAGATCTGCCCCCAGGTGACCGGGATGCCGAGATAGGGGTCTTCCGTTCCCAGGCGGCCGAATACGATCAACAGGTATTTCTTGTGTTCATCCATCAGTCTGCGGTTGTGGAAAGCCAATTCTTCGGCAACCTGCCGGGTAATTTTCAAGTCAAAGCGTTCCGGGATCACGTAGATTACATCCTGAATGTCTTCGATCACTCCATTGCCCAACACCGTTTCGGAGGACGCCAGTACATCCGGACCATCCATTTCTTCTGGAGGTATGTCAAGTTCGCTATCAGGAACAATCATCGGTCGCACCTGCAGAAAGCCAAAGCGCAGGGGTTCAAAGGTCATGGCGAATTCAATTTCAACCGGACTGCCCAATCTGGTCTCGCAATTGGAGAGAAGTTTCTTGATCAGGGCAACCAGCGGAAGGACCTTGGTCTGTAAAAGCGGGCTGAAAGTCAGGGCGCGGATGCCCTTACCCCCGGTACCAATATTTAACCGCTCGGACTGCGGATCGTATGTCGAAGCCAGGTAATCAAGCGTACCGTCTTCTTCGGCGGCCATCAGGTTTTCCTGCTGCAGGAATTCCGTTTCCTTGATGGGATTGAATTCGGGAGGGTCTCCCAAATTGATCATCCAGAATTCGGTCTGGGTCTCTTTAAGCAGGTCGTCCGTCGAGTTATAAGGGGGCGGCATTTCGGGATAGGAAGGTGTAAAAAACCAGCAGCGTCCACCGTCCACGATGGTTTTCCCCAGACCCAGGGCCAGGTTTACCACCCCGTCCTGCGGACAGGCGGGTTTCACCGGATAGTAGTTGTAAGAACGAGCCACCCCGGAGAGTTCGGGATAAAAGCGTTTATTATGGCGCTGCCCGATGACCTCCTGAAGGATGACGGCCATTTTTTCATCTTTAATATCCAGACCGGTGGTCTCGCAGTAGTCATGGGCGATCTTGAAATAGGTGGAGGCCCACACGAATTTTATGGCTTCGACCAGTTTGGCAAAACGGGTATCCGCATCGGGCTGGTTGTTGGGGATCATTTTGGTGAGATAGACGCCAGCAAAGGGGTTTTTGGTGGTATCTTCCAGAAACCCGGAGGAACGCACAGCCAAAGGTGTGGTCCAGGCGTCTGAAAGGGCGCGTAACTGGCCGAGCACTTCAAAGGGCATGTCGGCGCGCTGAAAGGCGATGGCAATGCGCGCGTCCGGCAATCCGGCTTGGACGATCTCGGCAAGGTTGTTGCGCTGCATGAAAGCCTCGAAAATGCTGGTGCCCAGAACGGTCAGGCGGGGGATGTCAATTTTAATTTCGGGGAAAGTGGCATTATCAAGATCAATGAGCGTCTGGTGAACCGAGAGCAGACCATGGGCTTTGCCGCCCAATTCCTCCCTACCGCCGCCGGGACTTGATTCCAGTTCGGACTCGCGGCGCATGGAGAGTAGTCGAAAATGGTCTGCGATCTTGATCATATTGCCGTGCCGTCTAGATCAAACCGCGATCCAGGCAGGCGCGTGCCACCCGGTCAACGGCCAGCATATAAACAGAATCCCTGGCCGAAAGCGTATTCTTGCGGGAGAAAGTCAACACGTCCACGTAGGCGGACGTCATCAAAGTATCCAGTTTGCTAAGCACCTCGTCCCGGCTCCAAAAATAATTCATGTTGCTTTGTACCTGTTCAAAATAGCTGCAAATCACCCCGCCGGCGTTGGCAAGGATATCCGGGATGACCAGGATCTCACGTCCGGTCAACTCTGCATCGACGTCGGGGTTGGTGGGGCCGTTGGCGGCTTCCGCGATGATCCTGACCTTTGGGTGGATGCGTCCGACGTTATCCGGGCGGATCTGATTTTCAAGGGCGGCCGGGACCAATATGTCCACGTTTTGTTCCAGCCAGGCGTCGCCGGGCAGGACTTCAAGACCCATTGCCTGGGCTTTTTGTTTGTCGATCTCGCCGAAGCGGTCGGTGATGGAAACGAGTTGGTCAAAATCGATGCCGTCTTCTTTACGGAAGGCATAGGTGGTATGGTCTGCCTGGTTCCAGCAGGCCACGCATTGGATCGTCCCGCCCATCTGGTGATAAAGTTGGGCGGCGTGCATACCCACCAGTCCAAACCCCTGGAAGCTGGCGCGTGTCTTTTCAATGGAAATGCCCATGTCTTTCAGGGCTTCACGTACGGTGATCATTACGCCGTAACCGGGCGCTTCTTTGCGGCCCTGCGAACCGGATTGGTGAAGAGGTTTGCCTGTGACGAAGCCGGGGCTTTTGCGTCCGACAATGGTCTCGTATTCATCAAGCATCCACAGCATGTGCTGCGGCCCAGTCATAATGTCGGGGCCAAGAACATCCCAGTCGGGGCCGGATTGATGGGCGATACGCCGGATGAATCCGCGGCAGATACGCTCCATTTCGTTGGGGCTCAGGCTGTGAGGATCGCAGGCAACGCCGCTGCTGCTTCCGCCCAGGGGGATGTTCACGATGGCGCACTTCCAGGTCATCCACATGGCCAACGCGCGGATGGTATCCAATGTTTCGAGGGGGTGAAAACGCACTCCACCTTTGGTGGGGCCGCGGCTGTCGTTAAACTGAACGTGATAACCGCGCAAGATACTGGTATCGCCGTTATCCAGTTTGACCGGCAGGCTGAACTGCACTTCGCGCATCGGCACGCGCAAAAATTCTCTTACGGGCAGATCGAGTCCGAGCAGGTCGGCGCAGCGGTCATATTGTTTTTGCGCCATTTCAAAAAGATTGAAAGGCTTGTCATTTTCCATGGTTTACGACCCTTTTTTCTCGGCAGGTACCGAAACGAGCTTATACCCAATTCCAGAAAGGCTGACGATCAATGAGGGTGATGCGGGTTTTTCTTCAAGTTTCTTGCGCAAGATATGCACATAAGACCGCAAATAGTCCATCTCGTGACGGTATTCGGGTCCCCAGACGGCTTCAAGAAGCTGTTCATGCAGCATGACCTGGTCGTGATGTTTGGCCAGTTCAAGCAGGAGGTTGTATTCTGTTTCGGTCAAATAAACTGAAACATCGTCGATCTTCACTTCGCGCGAGACCTGGTCAATGGATAATCTGCCGCAGTCAATGATCTCGGGAACAGATTGAATTTTCTTGCAGCGGCTTAATAAGGCTTTGATCTTGGCCAATAAAACCCTTGTATCAAACGGCTTGGCAATTACGTCATCAGCGCCAGATTCATATGCGCGCAAAATATCTTCAGATCCAAATTTGTTTGTCAGAAAAATTACCGGAACGTCTGAAAACTCGCGAAGCCTGCGGGTAAAAATATAGCCGTCCATTTCTTCCTGAAAATTTGACTCGGTAATTATGAGAATAAAATGATCCTCGGCGGCCAGTTGCAAGGCGCGGTCAGGCCGGTTGGCACTAATTACAACAAAGCCGGCGGAAGAAAAAATCTGGCGCAATAGATGAATTGTTTTTGAGTCGTTATCAACAACAAGTATGCGCTCCATCATCAATGTGTTCTCCTAAACAATATAGATCAGTATTCTGAGTTCAATTATCGCACAAGAATCGAGAAAAGGGAAAAAGGGGATTGATTTTAATTAAATATTCAGGATGTTCAGTAACTCTGACATCAACCGATAATTTCGTTAAGAATGTTGATCTTAAAAAATCGTTGACAAACGACCATGGAAGTAATACTATAAAAGTAATAAAGGAGAAATTCCTGCTATGCGAGTATTTGGAGCAAGATACTGTTGATAATTAATAAGGCACGCGGTATTTCCGCGTGCCTTTTGTTCACATATCCTTCAAAAAGGAGTACGTATTAAATGGATTACAGTATGATCGGTAAGATTGAAAAAGCAAAACGCTATTCACAGGAACCAGAGCGTTTTGAGTTCCATTCGTTTGTTGTTACTGTCAAAGGTGATAATAATTCACACGACGTCACTTATCAAGACGGTAAATGGGAATGTGATTGCGAATTCTTTATAACCCGCGGACGCTGTGTTCATACCATGTCGCTTGAAAATATGCTGCAGGGTATGGCCAAACCGACCGAAGAGCCGGTTAGTATCTAAGCGCAAAAACTCAAAAAAGACCTGACACGTGCGCTGTCAGGATGTCCTAGACACGGAATTGTTGCAGGATATCTGCAATGATGTCAGTTTGTGCGTCTCTTTACGCTTTTTTATTGTTGTTTCCCGCTTTATCAGTCATCCACCAATAAATCAAAATTCCATGAAAAATGGATAATTCGGCTTTAAAAAGTGATATAACTATTCCATTATAATTTTAAGAATCGCTTTTTTCTGATCGAGAGTATTGGCTGAAGCAATGTTCAGCTTGCAATGAATTTCCAATTTTTAATAGAGCCAACTCGTTCAAAACCAAGTGCCTGCCTGCAGGCTTGTTTTTACATATAAGACAATCACAGATTTTTTGCAGCGAAGGATTCGTCTCATGTCAGAAAAGAAACAGCAACATCTCCAAAACTCAATTCCTGTAAAGCAAGGCCTGTATGATCCCAGGTTTGAACATGACGCCTGTGGTACGGGATTTGTGGTCAATATCAAGGGAGAGGTTTCTCATGACCTGATCGGACAGGGATTGACCATCCTGGATAATCTGGCACATCGCGGCGCCACCGGCTCTGAATCGGACACAGGTGACGGCGCGGGGGTGTTGATCCAGACCCCTCAGAAGTTCTTCCACCGGGTGTGTGAAGAAGAAGGTTTCAGTTTGCCTGGTGAACGTTATTACGGCGTGGGGATGCTCTACATGCCGCAAGATAAAAAGCAGCGTGATGAGTTCGAAAAGATCGTAAACAAAATCGTCGAAGAGGAAGGCCAGCGCGTTTTGGGCTGGCGCACCGTCCCCACAGACGACAGCGCACTCGGGGCGACGGCCAAAGCGGCCCAACCCCTGGTGAGACAGGTCTTCATCGAACGTTCCAAGTGGATCAAAGACCGCATGTCTTTTGAGCGTAAACTCTACGTGATTCGCAAGCGCGCCGAATCAGCAATCCGTTATTCAGATAAACCGGGACACGAGGAATTCTACGTGTGCAGCATGTCATATAAGACCGTGGTCTATAAGGGCATGCTGACTTCAAAGCAGGTGGGTAGCTATTTCCCCGACCTGGCCGACCCCGACATGGAAACCGCCCTGATCATGGTGCATTCGCGTTTTTCCACCAACACTTTCCCGTCATGGGACAGGGCTCATCCCTACCGCATGCTGGCGCATAACGGCGAGATTAATACCCTGCGCGGCAACGTCAACTGGCTGAATGCGCAGCAGTCCAAGTTTCACTCGGACCATTTTGGCAACGACCTGCAGAAACTACTACCGGTGATCAATGCCGACGGTTCGGATTCCGGTATTTTTGACAACGTGCTCGAACTGCTGGTGCTCACGGGGCGCTCACTGCCGGAAGCCATGATGATGATGATCCCCGAGCCGTGGTCGAAACACGAAAGCATGAGCGAGGAAAAGAAGGCGTTTTACGAATATCACAGCACATTGATGGAGCCCTGGGATGGGCCCGCGTCAATGACCTTCACGGACGGGGTGGGCATCGGCGCCTGCCTGGACCGCAACGGTTTGCGGCCTTCCCGCTATTACGTGACCAGCGACGACCGTGTCATTCTGGCGTCAGAAGCCGGTGTACTGGATGTGCCGCCTGAAAACGTGGTCAAGAAGGGCAGGCTCGAACCCGGGCGCATGCTCTGGATCGATACCGAAGAAGGCCGCATCATCAGCGATGAAGAGATCAAACAAAAAATCTCAACAGCCAGACCATATCGCAAATGGCTGGACGAGTTCATGATCAATCTCGAAGATCTGCCTGACCCCTTGTATTTCGAGGAACAGAGAAAACTTGACCCGATCGAGCGCAGCCAGAAAGTGCTGCAGCGTCAACGCGCTTTCGGATATACCTACGAAGACCTGCGCTTTATCATCAGTCCCATGGCCAGGAACGGCGTGGAACCCATCGGATCGATGGGCAACGACACCCCGTTGGCCGTGCTTTCCGACAAACCTGTGCTCCTGTTCGAATATTTCAAGGAACTGTTCGCACAGGTTACCAACCCTCCCATCGACGCCAACCGTGAAGAGATCGTCACGGCTACCGAAATCATGATCGGCTCCGAGCAGAACCTACTCGAACCGCGGGCGGAAAACTGCCGCCAGATCAAGCTCAAGAATCCCATTCTCACCAACGAAAAGCTGGAAAAGCTGCGCAGCCTGAACCGCCTGCATTTCCGCACGGTGACGGTGCCCATTCTTTTCAATCCGGCAGAAGGCGGCGCTGGCATGGAAAAGGGGTTGGAAAAGCTGTTTGCCCGAGCGGACGAGATCATCGCCAATGACGAGGCAAACATTTTGGTCCTCTCAGACCGCGGCATTGACAAGGAACATGCTCCCATCCCCGTCTTGCTGGCTGTATCCGCGCTGCACCATCATCTGATCCGCAACGGCACGCGCAACCACATCGGCCTGGTCGTGGAATCCGCCGAGCCGCGCGAAGTGCATCATTTTGCCATGCTGATCGGTTTTGGGGCTGTCGCCATCAATCCTTACCTCGCCTTCGATACCATTCGCGAGATGATCGACAAGGGCTTGATCACCGACCTGAATTACCGCGACGCGGCCCAAAAATATCGCAAAGCGGTAGTCAAAGGCATTGTCAAGGTGATCTCAAAGATGGGGATTTCCACCGTGCAAAGTTACTGCGGCGCTCAGATCTATGAGGCCGTCGGGCTGGATAATGACTTTGTGGAGAAATATTTCACCGGAACTCCCTCTCGCATCAACGGCGCCGGGATTGACGTGATCGCCAGCGAAGCTGTTCAACGGCACGCTCAGGCTTTTCCACAGCGACCGGTGGACAGGGATGGCTTGGATGCAGGCGGACAATACCAGTGGCGCGCGGATGGCGAAAGACATCTTTTTAACCCGCAATCCATTTATTACTTGCAGCAATCTTGCCGCACCAATGATTACGACCTTTTCAAGAAGTATTCCGACATGATCGACGATCAGTCCACACATATGACCACCTTGCGCGGACTGCTTAATTTCAAATTCGCCGAGAAACCCATCCCCATCGATGAGGTGGAACCGGTTGAATCCATCGTGAAGCGCTTCAAGACCGGGGCCATGTCTTACGGCTCCATCAGCAAGGAAGCCCACGAAGCCCTGGCAATTGCCATGAACCGCATCGGCGGCAAGAGCAATACCGGCGAAGGCGGCGAAGACCCGGCCCGCTACGAGATCGACGCCAACGGCGATTCACGTAACAGCGCTATTAAACAAGTAGCCTCCGGACGATTCGGCGTGACAAGCTACTATCTGGTCAACGCGCGCGAATTGCAGATCAAGATGGCGCAAGGCGCAAAACCGGGTGAAGGCGGACAGCTGCCGGGACGCAAGGTCTATCCCGAGATCGCCAAGACACGCCATTCCACGCCGGGGGTGGGATTGATCTCACCGCCGCCGCATCACGATATTTATTCGATCGAAGACCTGGCGCAGTTGATCAATGACCTGAAGAACGTAAACCCTGCCGCGCGCATCAACGTAAAGCTGGTATCTGAAGTGGGCGTTGGTACGGTTGCGGCCGGTGTGGCCAAGGCGCGCGCCGACGTGGTGTTGGTCAGCGGACATGACGGCGGCACCGGCGCTTCACCGCAAACCAGCATCAAACATGCCGGTCTGCCCTGGGAATTGGGTCTAGCTGAAACGCATCAGACATTGGTTTTGAATAATCTGCGCAGCCGCATCACCGTGGAGACAGACGGTCAGTTGAAGACCGGACGCGACGTGGTGGTGGCCGCGTTGTTAGGCGCTGAGGAATTCGGTTTTGCAACAGCTCCACTGGTAACACTGGGCTGCGTAATGATGAGAGTCTGCCATCAGGATACCTGTCCGACCGGCATCGCCACCCAGAACCCCGAACTGCGCAAGAACTTCAAGGGCGACCCGGCCTACGTGGTCAACTTTATGACCTTCATTGCCATGCAAATGCGCGAGTGGATGGCGAAACTGGGCTTCCGCACCATTGACGAGATGATCGGGCGCACCGACAAGCTGGAAACCCGCCAGGCCATCGACCATTGGAAGGCCAGCGGGATCGACCTTTCCGCGCTATTGTACCGCCCGGATGTGGACGATTCCATCGGACTGCGCTATTCGATTCCGCAGGAACACAACCTGCAGAAATCTCTGGACCAGAAGATTTTATTGGAAGCCTGCAAGTCCGCGCTCGAGCGCGGCGAAAAAGTGAACGTTGACATTCCGGTGCGCAACGTACACCGCGTGATCGGTTCACAGGTGGGCAGCGAAGTCACCCGACGCTACGGGCTGGAAGGCCTGCCGGAAGATACCATCCGCATACACTGTACCGGTTCGGCGGGTTTGAGCTTTGGTGCTTTCATCCCGCGCGGCGTGACCATGGAACTGGAAGGCGATTCCAACGATTACATCGGCAAGGGTCTATCCGGCGGCAAGATCGTGGTCTATCCGCCCAAGGGCTCACCGTTCGCACCCGAAGAGAACATCATCATCGGCAACGTGGCCTTTTACGGCGCCACTTCAGGCGAGGCTTATATTGGTGGTCTGGCCGGCGAACGCTTCTGCGTACGCAACAGCGGCGCGAAAGCCGTTGTGGAAGGCGTTGGTGATCACGCCTGCGAGTATATGACCGGTGGTTCCGTGGTGGTGCTTGGCAAGACCGGACGGAATTTCGCGGCCGGCATGTCGGGCGGTATCGCCTACGTGGTGGATTGGGACGGCAATTTCAAATCCAGATGCAACCAGGAAATGGTAAACCTCGGATCTCTCAAAGACGAATTCGAGATTGACGAGGTCAGGAAGATGATCGAGACGCACAAAAAGCTGACGGGCAGTCCGTTGGCGGCAAGGGTGCTGAAAGATTGGAAGGATGTATTGCCCAAAATGGTCAAGATCATCCCGCAGGATTATGAACGCATGTTAAAGGCCTTTGCGGAAGTAAAATCCGCGGGCTTGAGCGGTGAAGAAGCCGTGAGGGCGGCGTTCGAACTGAACAGCCGCGAACTTACTCGCGTAAGCGGAAATTGACGAGGCTAGCATGGCAAAACCTACCGGATTCATGGAATACGATCGAGAAAACCAGACGGACTATCCGCCGCAGGAACGCATCCTGCACTGGAAAGAGTTCCACCAGGATTATGATGAAGCCGTGCTGAACAGGCAGGCTGCCCGCTGCATGGACTGCGGCACGCCCTTCTGTCATACAGGCCAGATGATCAACGGCATGGCCGCCGGATGTCCCATCCACAATTTAATCCCCGAATGGAACGAACTGGTCTATAAGGGATTGTGGAAGCAGGCGCTTGACCGGCTGATGAAAACAAACAATTTCCCCGAGTTTACCGGACGTGTTTGCCCGGCCCCCTGCGAGGGATCGTGTACGCTGGGGTTGATCAAGTCCCCGGTAACGATCAAGAATATCGAACTTGCCATCGTGGAAAAAGGTTTCGAGGAAGGCTGGATCTATCCGCAGCCGCCCGAGAAACGCACGGGTAAAACCGTGGCAGTAGTGGGTTCAGGTCCTTCCGGGCTGGCCTGCGCTGACCTGCTCAACCGCGCCGGACACACGGTGACCGTGTTTGAACGGGCGGACCGCATCGGCGGGTTGCTGATGTACGGCATCCCCAACATGAAACTGGATAAATCGAAGGTGGAACGGCGCGTTACCCTGATGGAGGCCGAAGGCGTTACTTTTGTGACCAAGACCGAAGTCGGCAAAGATTACGATGCCAGGCAGTTGACCAAGGACTTTGACGCGGTGGTGCTGTGCGGCGGAGCGACCAAAGCGCGCGATCTGCAAGTGGAAGGCCGCAATCTGAAGGGTGTGCACTTTGCCATGGAGTACCTGCACGCCAATACACGCAACTTGCTGGGAGCATCCATCCGAGAAGCGGATACGGTGACCATCTCGGCGCGTAATAAAGACGTGCTGGTCATCGGCGGCGGCGACACCGGTACGGATTGCGTGGGCACATCTCTGCGGCACGGCTGCCGCAGTGTGACCCAATTCGAGATCCTGCCCGAACCACCGGAAACGCGCCAGGAGAACAACCCCTGGCCGGAGTGGCCGAAAGTATTGAAAGTGGATTACGGTCAGGAAGAAGCCTCCTCGTTCTACGGAAAGGACCCGCGCGAGTTTAACATCCTCACCAAGAAGCTGGTGGGAGACGAGAACGGCAACGTCAAGGAAGCGCATACAGTCCAGGTGGAATGGGTGAAGGATGACAAGGGACGTTTCACTCCCAAAGAGATTGCCGGAACCGAGAAAGTCTGGCCGGCTCAGCTTGTCTTGATTGCCATGGGTTTTTTTGGACCTGAAGACCAATTGCTGGATAAACTTGAAGTGGCGCGAGACGCGCGCAGCAACGTGCAGGCCGACGCTGAAAAATATGCCACCAATATCAGCGGCGTATTTTGCGCCGGCGATATGCGCAGGGGACAAAGCCTGGTAGTATGGGCCATCCACGAAGGCCGCGGTGCGGCCCGCGAGGTGGATAAATACCTGATGGGTTCTTCAGAGATCAAGGAATAATTAAACCCAAGTTAAAACAATTTTCTAAAAGCAACGTTGAAAAGGTTATAAACCTTGTCAACGTTTTTTTGCCAGCCTTGATAACTTTTATCAAGCACTAATGAGCGAGCAGCGTTTTCATCTGGTTATAGATCAACTTGGCCGCTCCTTTTGGATTCAACCTGTAAAAGAAATCCATCATCTTTGAGTCGCTGCCGATCAATACGCGGTATTGGTCGCTTTCGATGCCGTCCAGAATGGTCTGAGCAGCTTTGACAGGTGATGTCATCTTCATTTTCCCGGTATCTTGGACGGCCTGCTGCTCACTCGTCATAGCGCCGGAATTTTGAGCAATATTGGTGCCGATGGCGCCGGGGAAAACGATGGTGACGTGTACGTTTGAATCCAAAAGTTCAGAGCGCAACCCTTCGGTGAAAAGCTTGACGGCGGCTTTGGAAGCGCCGTAAATGGTCTGTCCCGGTACAGGTAGAAAGCCGCCCATGCTGGAAATGTTAACGATATGAGCTTCGGGACGTTTCAGCAGATAGGGAAGGAATGCCTTGGTCATATTCAAAAGACCGTTTAAATTGACATTCAGAACTTTGTCGATTTGAGGCCATGTCAGTTCAGACACCTTGACAAAGGGTTGGATGATCCCCGCGTTGTTGATCAAACCATCCACGGAGCCGTGAGCGGCAATCACCTGTTCAGGAAGGTCTTCAACGGCTTTTCTGTCGGTGATATCCACTGCGTGAAGTGAGATGTTGTCGCGATTATCTGATAATTTTGCTGTTGTTTCCAGGAAGGCTTCATTGATATCCACGGCGGCTACGCGGGCTCCCATGCGGACCAGGTTCAACACAAGTTCTCTGCCGATCCCGTTCCCACCGCCGGTGACGACGAAGGTTTTATTTTGAATTTTCATTTCTACTCTCCGGCTTTTGCAAGCCTGATTCCATGAGGAGACCGATTCTCCTATTGCGATCATTATACAATCCAAATATAAGAAATATGATAAAAAATATCGTGAATTAACAAAAAAGTATATAAAGGTTTTAAATACGGGGGTGGAAAAATAAAAAAACCCGACTCATAATTAAAATAGGAATATGTGTCTTTAAATTGAAAAAAAGATGGAGACGGATTCCGTAGAATTTTTCAGTCGATCAATTTCTTTGTGTGGGATTTTTTAAGAAAAAAGGTTATCCTGTAGCCAGATTCGGGATTGTAAAAGGATATCTGTCGGGCTATTGCCTGCGTATGATCTTTATTAAACGGTTATAAACGATATCAGCTATCGACAAGGTATGTCCGCCGGTGGTATTCACAAACTGGATCACAACGGTATCGATATCCTCATAATAACGTGCGATGCTGTAATAACCCGGCAGCCAGCCTGTATGACCATACTCATAAATGGAGGAATAGACAGCCTGCTCATTGTCGTTCAGCAATGAGCCATCGTTCAGGGCGCGCAGAAACACCCCGACATCTTGCGCCGAAGCGACCATTGATCCACCGGGAATCACAAAATCAAGCTGCCTGAGATCGTCGTCATATTGATACCAGTACCCGCTGACGACGTCTTCATATTCCGCCTGGACAAACAGGTCGTACGTATTGGTGAGCCCCAGCGGAGCTAAAATTTCATTGTCGATATATTGGTGGTGACTGTATCCCAATACGCTGTCAAGGATACGGCCGATTAAAAGGTAATTCGTATTGGAATACTTATAGCGGGCGTCAGGCTTAAACTCTGCGGGTTTGTCGAGTACAATTTCCAAAATCTCATCGATGTCCGTTTTCGGTGTGAACCAGTCGAATCCAGGCTGGTCGATAAAATCAGGAATACCGCTACGATGCTGCAGCAGCATCCTTAAGGTAATTTGGTCCGCGTTCTCAATCCGTCCAACAAGTTCGGGCAAGTGGTCGGCAAGCGTGTCGTCCAGTGATAAAACCTGGCTGTTCACCAGTTTGGCGGTTGCTGCGGCGATATACATCTTGCTAATGCTGGCTATTTTAAACAAGGCTTGGGGATCGGCCGGTTCTTGAGTTGCTTTATTCTTAAAACCAGCTGTGTAAAAAACAGGCGGTTGACCGGATTGATCTACGTAGACGATGATACCGTCCAGTCCAAAATCGACCGCATTATCGACCTGCTCCTGGATCGTATGCGGGATTGGCGCTGTCAAAGTGCGAATGATATCCCAGGGTACGAATACTACAACACTGATAATTGCCGCGACAGGCAAGACGATTCTGAGTATTTGTTTAATACGTTTTGTTTTCATACTGTTTCTTAAAACCTTTCCAGTATCGTCCGGGGAAGATAGCTCGGTTGTGACGCAAGCCGGGGCGACCGACTGATCTGGCTTGATGAAGTATGGTTAATGTCCCATCGTGACAACGATATTGCCTTTCTTCTGGCCGGATTCGGCATATCGATGCGCCTCCACAGTTTTCTCAAGCGGATAGGAGCGGTCGAGCACCGGTTTTATGTCCGTCGTCTCAATCAGATTCTTGAGATAAAGCAAATCTTCTTTCGTTTGGCTGGACGACTCAATTCTCAATTTCTTGTGACTTGTTAACGACATCCATAGACTGAGGAAAACGTGTGAAAGACCGGCATACGCCAAAAAGTAGTTCCCATTCGGTTTTAATAATTTCATTCGGCGAGAAACGCCTTTTTTACCGACAACGTCAATAATCAGATCATAGGCTTCTACCTGTCCGGTATAGTCGCCTTTGGTGTGATCTATGACGTGGTCCGCACCCAGAGATCGCAGCAGGTCGAGTTTTTCGGTACTGTCGACGGTTGTGACTTCAGCGCCAAAGTGCCTGGCCAGTTGTATTGAAAATGTGCCGATACTGCCGCCTGCGCCGATGATCAATACTTTTTTTCCTGGCTGGATTCCCGCTTTTCGCAAATAATGCAGGGCCTCAAATCCGGCAGTTGGAACGATAGCGGCTTCCTCAAAGGATAAATTTGCCGGTTTGGCTGCCAACATTCCTTGGGCATCGCCGGGTTCCGCGGGCAGACAAATATATTCTGCATAAGCACCAAAATTAAATCCGGTCGTCCCAAAAACCACTGCGCCTTTTTGGTAGAGGCGCACGTCCCGGCCCACGGCTTCCACCACCCCCGCGAGTTCCTGGCCCAGAATGGTGATCCTTTTTGGTTTCGCCAATCCTGCGAAAAGTCGAACCGGCAGCGACAACATAAGCGGCAACGCCAGCCTGCGCATTTCGCAATCTCCGGCGGTAACGCCCGCCGCACTTACTCTGATCAGGATTTCATTGTCCTTCGGGACAGGCTTTTCGGTTTCTCGAATTTGAAGACCTTCCGGCGGTCCATATTTTGTCCATATAACGGCTTTCATTTTTTATGCCTTACTCTTTAATTTCAATTTTTCGTATCCAGAATTCTTATACTCCCGGGCAACACAGCGTATTGAGGTTTAAGATCCATCAGATAGATCTATTTGCATGGAAGTTGAATAAGATTCAAAACCAGGGTCGGAAATCTGTAAACCATTGGATGCCGTGATTTGAGAGAAAAAGGTTACAAAAAGAGGTCTCTTCCAAAAATCCCTTTCTGTTTTATTCTCCGGTTTTATTGACAGGTATAAATTATTAATCATTTTTGCCCCTACTATTTCAGATTGGCTGACAAGAAATATATTTAGCCTTCACGAACTGTTATAAATATAATAAATAAGACATAAAAAGTCAAATAAAGTTGATATTTATTACAGACGGACAGATTAAATTGTCAGATTTTTTTTCAAGGATAGAAAAAATGGCTTTTTGGAAAGATTATAAGAAAAACGGTCGCGGGTTCAGCATCCTCGCAACCGCTGTTTGGCGGAGAGGGTGGGATTCGAACCCACGGTGACCATGCAGCCACAACGGTTTTCGAGACCGCCCCATTCAACCACTCTGGCACCTCTCCGGATGTGCGAAATTATAACCGAAAAGCCCTAAATTTCGACGGATTCCCTCTCAACTGGATATTCGACCGGGCCGATGCCGTTCTGTTTCAACAAGGCCTGGAAGGCGCTGGCGGCATCCTGCTCGCCGTGGACGAGGAAGATCTTCCTGGCGCGGCCCTTGACTGCCGATGCGTATTTCAACAGGAAGTTTTGACCGGCGTGAGCGGATAGACCATTGATGGTCACCACGTCTGCGCGCAGGTTATATTCCTCGCCGAAGATGCGCACCTGGGGTAGCTTGTCTACCAGGCGGCGGCCGAGGGTGTTGGGCGCCTGCCAGCCGACGATCAGTACGGTGTTGTTCTTGTCTTCAATATTATTTTTGAGGTGGTGCAGAATGCGTCCGGCTTCAGCCATGCCCGAAGCCGAGATGATCACCATGGGACCTTTTTTGTCGTTCAGGCTCTTGGATTCTTCCACGGAGCTGACATAATGAAGACCCTTGAAATCAAGCGCCGGGTGCTTTTCCTGGCGGATAAAATCGAAGGTCTCTTCATCGAAGTAATCGGGATATTGTTTGAAGATCTTGGAGGCAGCGACGGCCAGGGGGCTATCCACGTAGACGGGCAGGGATTTGATGATGTTTTCAGAGATCATCATGTTCAGGAAGTACACGATCTCCTGTGTGCGTCCTACAGCAAAGGCCGGAATGATGACCTTGCCGCCGCGGTTGACCGTGCGTGAGACGACGTCTTTGAATTTTTCATAGGCTGATTCGACGCTGTCGTGATTCTCATCGCCATAGGTGCACTCCATCATCAGATAGTCCACATCCGAGGGGAAGACCGGGTCGGGGATGAGGGGCAGACCCAGGCGGCCGATGTCGCCCGAGAACCACAGGCTTTTGTGGCTGCCGTTTTCCTCCACATCGAGACGAATGCCGGCCGAACCAAGGATGTGTCCTGCGTTGAAGAAGCGCACCGTCACACCCGGCACCGGGGAAAAAGCTTGCTGATACTGGACGGGGTAGTAATGCTCAATGGCTTCGATGGCGTCCGCCACGGTATAGATGGGGTCAAGGGCGGGTTCATTCTTTTTTGCCCTTTTCTTGTTCACATAGAAAATATCCTGTTCCTGGATGTGGGCGGAATCCTGAAGCATGATGTCTCCCAGCGTGGCCGTGGGAGGAGTGGTGTAGATCGGCCCGTTGAATCCCTGTTTCACCAGGTTGGGCAGGTTGCCGCTGTGGTCGATATGGGCATGTGAGAGTAATACGGCATCAATGGATGCCGGGTCAAAGTCAAAATGTTGATTTTTTTCATAACTTTCACTGCGTTTACCTTGAAACAGGCCGCAGTCCAGTAAAAGTTTATGGCCGTTGACTTCCAGTAAATGTTTCGATCCTGTCACCGTTTGAGCGGCTCCGGTAAATGTGATTTTCATGGCGTCTCCTTATTCAACAATTCCTTCATGATCAAAGTGCCGAATTTCTGATATCTGACAGGCGTTTCTGACATGAGTTTATGAAGTTCCGATTTTTTCTGCGGGTTTGCAGCGGCAATCCTTTCCAATAATTCTCTGGGTAAAACAATATCCGACTCAACTTTTAACTCCCTGCCTTTGTCTTTGCGCCACTTCTTCAGCAGGTCGATCCTGGCCAGGTAGTCGTCGTCTGGGCGGCTGTTCCTTTGGCGGAATATCGGCGGCGCGTCCAATCCGACCGAGACTGCTTTCAAAAGACCGCTGCCGTGCCGCTTGACGATCTTTTCAGAACAGCGTGGAACTGTGCTCAGTTCTTCAATACTGGCAGGTTTTAAACGGCTGATCTCAAACAATAATTCATTGGAAAGGACCTTAAAATGGGGAAGATCGGCTTTTTTAGCCTGCTCATCCCTGTAAATGCACAATTCGTTGAGAATGGCGGCCTGCTGGCCGTCCATATGGTTGGCCCCGGCTACCTTCCAGCATTCACATTGATTGTTGCCGTTGGAATGAGCTTTAACCTTGCAGGCGATCTTGAAATCTTCGTGAGCCAGGTTTAGCAGGCTGTTTGAAATGAGGTCCGCTTCGAGGGTGTCGCGTAACTTGAATAAATAATAAGTATCCTGCCGGGCATAATCCAGCATTTCCTGTGGAAGGGGACGTACACCCCAATTGGCACGCTGGAATTTTTTGTTGATCTTGATCTCAAAGAACTGTTGAAGCAAAGAATCAAGACCCACATGCGTGGCGCCCAGAATACGTGCGGCGATCATGGTATCAAAGATATTTGCAAAAGAAAAATGAAAATCCCTTTTCATGCAAATGAGGTCATATTCAGAAGCATGGAATATTTTTTCCTGATCGGGATTCTTAAATAGCAGTCCAAGCAGAGAAAGGTCGCGCAGTTCAAGTGGATCGATCAGATAATCTTCTTCAGGTGATGAGATCTGGATCAGGCAGACTTTTTCCTGATAGGCAAAAAGGCTGTTTGATTCCGTATCCACGGAAATGCGGGGCTGGTGCTGCAGTGCTTTATAAACTAGCTGCAGTTGGTGGGATTTGTTGATCCACACGGGTGGTTTTTCTGGCGTAAAATCCATGAAGGAATTATAACTGTGTTAAAGCCTGATTAAAGATTTTGTAATTAATCCGATACGAATTCCTTAAAATATGTAATAATATTTTAATTATTTAGTGGTGATCGATAAGCATGGAGGGATAATGAACGTGCGTATTCTACTGATCGAAGACGATGATCGTTTCTCAGGCCTTGTTAAACGCGCATTATTAAAAGAGGGTTATCAGGTAGATATCGCTGAGGATGGCATTAGCGGTTTGGAAGTATTTAAAAACAACCCGCCGGACCTGATCGTGCTGGACTGGATTCTGCCGGGTATGGACGGTTTGGAAGTTTGCCGGCGCATCCGCGAAATGGGCGCACAGCCCATTCTCATGCTGACAGGCAGAGAAGCCCCCCAGGACAGGGTTAACGGCCTGGATGCCGGCGCCGATGACTACATGGTTAAACCCTACGACACCGACGAATTATTGGCCAGGATCAGGGCGCTTCTTCGCCGACTTCAGATGGACCAAAAAACCGATCTCACCTTCATGGATTTGACCCTGGATACAACCACAAGACAGGCAATGCGCAACGGAAGGACCATTTTTCTGACGGCCAAGGAATATGATCTGCTGGAAATGTTCATCCGCAATCCGCATAAGGTATTAGCACGTGAGGTGATCTTCGACAAGGTTTGGGGATATGATTTTGGGGGTGAAAGCAACGTGCTGGACGTTTATATTCGCTACCTGCGACAAAAGCTGGAAGTCCACGGTGAACCGAGGCTGATCTTTACGGTCAGAGGCGTAGGTTATGTGATGAAGGACAAGGAATAATCAATAATAAACAAAACAGCCCGAGCGGGCTGTTTTGTTTATGGAAGAGATCAGAGACTTCTGACAGAATGATCTCCGCTGTCAAATTTGTGATAGGTGGGTTCCATGCGGGCACTGGCAGCCACAGAATTGGAGGTGCGGCTGGAGGGGACAATGCGGCGCAGATTAGCGGCAGGTCGTTCCTGGCGGGATGAATATTTGTTCGTGGATGAAGTGGCCGCGCGAGATGATGCGGGGGTGCGGCGGTTGGAGTTGATCTTTTCCAGGGCGCTGGAAAGTGAGCCGATGATCAGAATGCGGATGAGCCATACCATGATGGCCACCATGACCGGTACGGCTGACGTAAGTGACTGTGTGTTGACCAGGGCGGAGCTGATATTTGAGTGCGTCGCGATGGCGATGGAAACTCCCCACCAGGTCAGGGCGGCGTTGAAGGTGCCGGCGATCAACCAGGCGCCAAACAGGTACCACGAAGCCTTGGGGTTCTCTTCACGGCCATTTTGGGTGATCAGGCGGGCGATCCCGGCGAAATCTAGTCCGCAAAATGCCAACGCCATCAGGGTGGCCCACTGGATACCGGCAAAGCGCAGGTCGCCGAGCAGGTCTTTTAAGGCGTAGCTGGTGGTGCCGTAATTGAAGGCCTCAAAGGCGAACATGGCCATCAAAATAATGATCCCGTAAAGTGAGCCGGAGCGGATGCGTGTTTTACCCAAGAATTGAAGCGGATTGTGGAAAAAAGAACGGGTACTGGTGAGATTCATGGCTGTTCCTCCTGAATAATTACTTCCGATTTGAATGAACAGTCACATTATAGAACAAGAATTCTAAAAAGTCAATAGAAATAGGAAAAATGTTCTAAATTGGTACAAATAGAACAATGATTGGTATTGTGCATAATTAAACGTGCCAGGTGATAGAAAGGGGAGCGGTATTATCGGGGATGTATTGATAGACCTGGTTGAGTGGAATATCATTGGCCAGACAGTACAAGGTGGATACGGCCAGTCCGTGCGAGACCAGCAGGATGCGCCCGGCAGGGTAAAGGGCGGTAATCTCGGTCACAGCGGAAGTCATGCGTTCGGCTACTTCTGCAATCGATTCGCCGCCCGGCGCGCGTGAAAAAGCGGGGTCTTCGGCGCCGCGCTTGAAATCATCCGCGTATTTTTCCTGGACTTCGTCAAGACTCATGCCCTCCCAAATGCCCTGGCATATTTCGCGCAGGCGCACATCAGTCTGGATGGGCATGCCAAGCTTCTCAACCAGAATGGAAGCTGTTTGCGCGGCGCGGCTCAAGTCGCTGGCGTATACGGCGTCGAACTTTTCGCCGTTCAGCTTTTCTGCCAGAGCCCGCGCCTGTTGAATACCGGTTTGATTAAGGGGGATGTCGGCCTGTCCCTGATAGAGACGGGCGGCGTTCCAGTCGGTTTGTCCGTGTCGAATGAGTAAAAAGTCTGTCACGAGGTTCGATTATACCGGAAGAACGCCAAAGCCGTTATGACTTGGTTCCGGCTCCATTGATGTAGTATTGGCACAGGTCGCTTATCGGACAGTGTCCGCAATCTGGCTTTCCGGCATGACAGGTCTCACGACCCAGGCGGATCAGATTGAGATGCCCGGCGTAGTAATCTTTGGGCGGGATGAGGGATTCCATCAGGTCATGGGTTCTTTCCAGGTTCATCCCGGCGGGGTGCAGGCCGAGCCTGCCGGTCACGCGATAGATGTGCGTATCCACCGGGAAGGCGGGACGATCGAGGGAGAACTGCAGTACGATGGCTGCCGTTTTGCGTCCGACCCCCTTGAATTTAAGCAGCCACCGGCGGGCTTCTTCAAGCGGCAAGTCGGCCAGAAACCCCAGGTCCAGGTTACCGCGCTCGGCGAAAATCTCGTTCAATACAGCCTTGATACGCGGACCCTTCTGGTTGGCCAACCCTGCCGGCCGGATGGCCTCAATGATCTGTTCCTCGGGGGCCAATCTCACCTCTTCCCAGTCGGGAAAGCGTTCCTTGAGGGCGAAAAAAGCCTGGTCCCGGTTGCGGTCGTTGGTATTCTGCGAGAGGATGGTGGAGACAAGTTCATCCACAGGCGGCAGAGGATCACGCCAGGTCGGCATGCCGTATACCTGAAGAAGACGGTCTAATACGAGGTTTGCAAGATCGGCCGGAGGCTCAAACACATTGGTCACAAAGCGGGTGGATTTCAGCCGGCCGCGCTGAAGTCAGGGTGCAGCTTAAGATATTGCTGTAAGCCCCAGTTCAGGCGCAACAGGTAATGATCTGTCAGTTCAGAACTCACGCTGAAGTTCTTCAACAGCGTATGGGCTGACCTTTCAAACTCTACCAGCGAGTCTTTCTTGTCAACCAGTTTTTCAAGCTGATGTTCAGCCTTCTCAAGGAACTTGATCTGTTCCTTTACAGCGTTTTGGTCCACCAGGCCGCCGCGACCCGAAACGATTGTGTAGTCTTTGTATTTTGGTCCGAGCAGCAGGTTCAGCGTTTCTTTCCAGGCTGGCAGGTCGGCACTGGCCAGGAAGGGCGGCGCGCCCGGGACGACGGTATCACCTACAAAAACGACCTTCTGATGCGGTAGTTCAAGCCAAATGGAACAAACGGAAGGTCCGGGATGGGCTTCAAGCAGAACGGGATGTTCATCCCAATTGATCTCAAGTTGATCGCTGAAAGAGATGTCGGGCGGCGCCCAGCGAATGCTGCCGAGACCGGTTTGCAGCTCCCAGTTTGAGCCTGTTTCGATGGTCTGAGATTTAAAGGTCACCGGCCTGTCGCGGAAGATCTGGTTCATTTTTTCATGGCCGGCCACCATACATTCCACCTGGCGTGAGCCGATGGTGCGGTCAAAATGTTCATCCAGGTTTACCAATAATCGGTCAAGACCGCCGTTCAGGTTGGCCAGCGTGCTGCGCCACAGGCGGATGTCATCTTGTCGAAGAGGAGCATCGATCAGGATCAATCCGTGAGGCCAGTTGATGGCGCCCAGAGTGACCCCGGGATATGATGACTCAATAAAGACGTGTGGTGCGATTTCCTGCATGTAAACTCCTTGATAGCGGATTAATCGGAGCTTGCCGCCGGGAGGCTGAGGATGAAGCGTGAACCGCCGCTGGCAATATTTTCCACCCAAATTTTACCACCGTGGGATTCGACTGCGATACGGCAAAACGCCAGCCCAAGACCCAGACCTTTGGCGAATCCTTCTCCGTGGATACGCACAAATTTGTTGAAAATTCGGTCGATCGCATCTTCAGGTATGCCGGGTCCGTGATCTTCGACCCATACTGTGATCTGGTTTTCATTTACCTTGGCGCCGATGACGGTCTTGTCACCGGGTGATGAGAACTTGATGGCGTTTTCCAATAAATTGATGAACACCCGGCGAACCATATCTTCATCTACGTTAATTGGAGGGATGCTGGTGAAGATCATCTTCTCAATGGTGATCTCTCTGCTGGTGGCGCCCGGTGTGAGCGTTTCAATGGCTTCATCGATCAGCTTCTCGACGCTGCAATTGGTCTTGTTGGTGATGGGTTGTCCGGCTTCGAGGCGGTTGATATCCAGCAGGGAGCTGATCATACGCTGCATACGTTCCACGCCCCGGTAGCAGATGTCCAGCAGTTGTGGCATCGAGGAATCTTTGCTTGCTTCGATGGGAACCCTCATCAACTCCAGGCTGGAGACGATGTTGGCAAGCGGCGAGCGCAAGTCATGGTAAATCATGGCGGAAAGGTCATCTCTCAGCAAGTCGAGGTTCTTGCGTGCACTGATGTCATGGAAGATCCACTGAAGGTATTGGATTCCTTCCAGAGTGATTACGGAAGCATGCACTTCCAAAGGTATTTTGTTGGATGGGTCGTTCGCGAGAAGCGCCTCAAAAATATAAGATTGCTTTTTTTCGATCGCGGTAAATAATTCTTTTGTCAGGTTTTTTGGAATTTCCAACATATCCAAAATGGGACGTCCAAGTATCTTTTCCTGCGGAATGCGGGTGATCTCGGCCGACTTGCGGTTTGCTTCCATGATCCTGCCGTCCATCAGGGTAACGAAAATCGGGTTGATACTCTTTTCAAAGAGGTCGCGGTAGCGGTGGTGGGCTTCCTGTACTTCCTGGAAAAGCTGGGCGTTATGTATGGCAATACCTGCCATATCGGCGATGGCTTTTTGTAATGAAAACTGATCCTGGCTGAAGAAATTGACGGTACGGTGAACAATGGTCAATACACCCACGAGCTTTTCGCGCGCCATTAGCGGAACGCACAGGGCGGACCTTCCGGGGTCGACCAGTTCCTGGTTGGGACGCACCAGCCAGCGATCATCTTCCAGTGTGTTGTTGATCAATGCGGGCTGCTTATGCTTGACCACCCATCCGGCAAGGCCTGAAGTGACCACGTCTCTCAACTGATCCACCGTGTGCGGGATCAGCGACCCATTGTATAAAATGGCCGCGTCCATGGGGTTGCCCAGTGAGTCCAGCACGATCAGGCTGGCCCTTTCGGCGTTCATGTTTTCGGTGGAAAGATTGAGCACGTTGGCCAGGACGGTACGCAGTTCCAGGGTGGTGGCCAATTCACGGCTGACCGAATAAAGGATTTCAAGAGAAGAATGGGTAATATTTTGATCCATTTATCGCATCCTCTTGATCCCCTCGGGTATGCAAGTTCAGGGGACTTGTATTCAGTATAGCATAGGCTTGCAGGTGGTGTACGTTGGAAAAACAAGATACAGACTAAGGCAAGAAATATCTTACATGGAATATATTTTTCCTCCACGCAATGAAAATTGCAAGAGAAGACCAGTATCTACGCAGAAAACAGATTGTTTCAGGATTGAGGAAAGAACTATGCAGAAGGGTTGCTAATTTCCTGGATTTTCACACAGGATCGGGAACAGCGGTTTGTCGTTCTTGTTGAGCGGAAGCCCAAAATAGGGGGACGGATCGAGGGTGTTGTTAATTTCCAGTTCATTGAGATAGGCGCCGCTGCCGTTGTCTTTGACGATCGAGAAGTGCAGGTGCACACCCACGGGATTCTGCGGATCACCCGAATAATCTCCCTGGTATCCCAGAAGGGTGCCGGCTTCAACGAAGACTTCGCTGGTCCCGGCGGGGAAATCCGGCAGGATGAGCGAATTGCCGTCCGGGTTGGCCATATGGGTGTAATAGGTCCAGATCTGGTGGCCGGGCTGCAGCGGGTCTGAGGGGATACGGATGATTAGTGACGATTTCCAGTCTGACGCGCGGGTCAGGTAGCCGTCATAGGCGGCATAAACGGGTGTGACGCCGATCTCGGTGCCGGCAAAGATGTCAATACCCTGGTGGCGGTGACCGAGTTTGAAGCTATCATCCCAAAGATAGCCGATCAATCCGCTGCTGGGCAGGAGAAACGGCGCGTCGTTGCAGGTTTGCAGAGCCGGCGCGGACCAGTCTTGGTGGGCTTGCGGGTTACGGATGAACTGGATCACATAGAAGGTGCTGCTGCTTCTGCGCGTGGGGGAGAGGAATAAAAAATACGCGGCGACCATGGCCGCGATCACCAGAATGGAGAATACGATGAGTAAAAAGCGTTTCAATCAACGTCCTTGAGGGTGCCCAACATGGACCACGGACCCGTCCAATGGATGTGAACCGGCCGGATCTGACCAAGCAGGTCCTCTTCGCTTTCCACGAAAACCAGTTTGTTGGTGGGGGTACGGCCTTTCCAGCGCAGTTTGATCTTCTCTTCAAACAAAATGGGTACGGTTTTATCCAGATAGGTGGCGTGGATCTCTCGCGCGACCTTCTCCTGCAGTTTTTCAATGGCCCTGAACCGCTCCCATTTTTCCACTTCAGAGACGTCGTCTTGCATGGTGCGCTCCGAGACGGTGCCGGTGCGGGGAGAATAGCGCGCCAAATGAATGTTGTCGAGTTTTAATTCTTCCAGCAAGACGTAGGTATTTTGGAACTGTTCGGCGGTCTCACCGGGGAATCCCACGATGATATCGGTGGCAATCGATACGCCGGGAATGCGCTCCCTGATCTTGTAGACCAACTTGCGGTACTGATCGGCAGTATAGCCTCGTTTCATGTGTTCGAGCACGACGTCGTCACCGGCCTGGTTGGGAATTTCAATGTGAGGCATCACCTTGGGCAGTTCAAGCACGCTGTCCAGCAGTTCGTCGTTCATCCAGTTGGGATGCGAGGTCAAAAAACGGATGCGTTCAATGCCGTCGATCTCGCTGATCTGTCTGAGCAGAGCGGCCAGTGTTGGATAACCGGGTTGATCGAGACCGTAGCGGTCCACGATCTGGCCGAGCAGGGTAACTTCCTTGACTCCCTGGGCCGCCAGCGAGCGGGCTTCCTTGAGGATCTCTTCCGGCGGACGGCTGAGTTCCGCACCGCGGCGGTAGGGGATGATGCAGTATGTACAGGCGTGTGAGCAACCGTAGACCACCGGGATCCAGCCGATCACCTGCTTTCCGGCGACAGGCTGCGGCAGGAGCAGGTCGCCATCCATGACGGCATAACGGCGGGTAAGCTCGGCCTGTTCCTGGCTGTGGCCGTGATGGTCGATGAGATATTCGATCAGCGGAGTGGGATCCGAGGGCGGGCAAAAAGCGTCTACATAAGGGAAGCGCTTGCGCAGTTTGGGGTTGTCTTTCACCCCCACCAGGCAGCCCATCAGGCTGAACACCACTTCAGGGCGCTTGCGCTTGACCGGGATCAGCGTGGTGAGGCGTCCGTAGGCTTTTTCTTCGGCCGACTGGCGTACCACGCAGGTGTTGAGCACGATCACGTCCGCTTCCTCGATCACGGACGTGTAATCGTACCCCAGGTGTTCCAGCGCGGAGGAAACGCGCTCGGAATCCGCGACGTTCATTTGACAGCCTTCAGTCCAGACGTGATATTTCATGGGGCTGATTATATCAAGGAAACCAATATTGAAATCGCGCTGAAAATATCCGAAATTGTAAAACAGCCCATATTGTACGAATATTTGGATTAAGAATGTTAATCGAAAACCGATCAACGAGAAGGATAACATCAGTTGTCATTCATCCGAGTTAATATGAAACCTCACCCCCGAATTAAGTTTAGTTTATATAAAAAAGATTTTGCCCCCTCTCCAACGGGAGTTAACTTTCATAGAAATGTTGAACTTACCCCAATCTTGTAGACACATGAAAAGGCTGGTAGAAATAGAATTAA
>ENA-OSEO01002480-OSEO01002480.1-sediment-metagenome-genome-assembly--contig:-NODE-2480-length-25907-cov-3.718660_pt1 | contig 25907 bp, 22 predicted proteins | sample MGYA00237883_ERZ534232 | MGnify/ENA metagenome assembly ERZ534232
GCCCGCGGCCTGGCGCGTTTTTTATCCCGGATTGAGGTTTTATAATTTCCCGCTGAAAAGACAAGTGCCGCTCTGGGTGGCGGCTCAATGGTTGTGGAATTGCAAGGGTTTTACTGAAAACAGATACCCAATATTGTCACGCAGCAGCTGTGGACGGTCTCACTTCTGCGAAAAGATTCTCTGAGGAAATTGTTTCAATATTTGGCTTATTTTGTTGGGTTTCGCTTTGATCTACAAAATTCAACGATCTTTCGAGAGAACCATTTAATCCACCTGCTTATCAACGCGGATCGTCAAACCCTCGTACGCCATCACTGTCTCCGGAAAAAGCGCTTTGGCCTCGGCCGCGATTTGGTCCAGCTCCTCATCATCATATTCTGGCGCGTGGTGGAACAATACCAATTTTTTGACCTGAGCGAAATGCGCTACCTTGCAGGCCATGCTGGCGCTGGAGTGACCGTAGCCCTGGGTGTTTGGCCGGCCTGGCTCCTGGCCCAGATAGTGCGCGTCCGTGTACTGCGCGTCGTGGATCAGCACATCCGCTCCGCGCGCGAAGGAGATCAGCCGCTGGTCTCCTTCCGGGTAATTTTCCATATCTGAGGCGTACACCACCGAAGCACCCTGCCAGGAGATGCGGTAAACCAGTACATCACCGGGATGCCGGGTTGATTGGAGGAACGTGATCCGCGTTACATCCGGATTGGCCAGCGGTTCTGGATCGCCAGCGTGTTGGATTCTCAGGCCGCCAACTTTTTTCCCCAGCAGTATTTGATCTTTTTCGTTCAGTGTTTGAATATGAAGCACTGCGTTCAAATGGCCCAGCCGGACAGGGAAACATGGAGGCCGCATGATATCCTCCAGAACCGCTTGCGGGCTCATGCTGTCCAATTCGGGACCCATCACCCAGAGCTTGCTGCCGGTTATATAGGCCGGACTGAAAAAAGGAAAACCCTGGGTATGGTCGTGATGGTAATGACTTAAAAGCAGCAGTGCTTCAACCGGCTTGCTCTCTTGATTGGCGCGTTTGACGAGTTGTTTCCCCAAGGGGATGATGCCCGTCCCGGCGTCCAGGATGATGGTGTGATCATTTACGCTTACTTCAACACAGGAAGTATTGCCCCCATGACACCGTTTGGAAGATCCAGGCATGGGGTGACTCCCGCACACTCCCCAGAACCGGATTTCAAAGCTGTCCGTCTTTATCATCAATGCCCCTCCCACATTTCTACCCTGTATATCAATTATTGAGCAGAAAAGGCCAGGGCGCAAGCTGGTTTGGGGTTGTATTTCACGCAGGGGGCGCATTCAGATCGATTCAGGGCGCGAACAGCACATACTCCTGCAGGAACCGTTCAGTTTGCCGCAGGTAATCCGCGATAGTCTCACTTCGCCGGAAACCGTGTCCTTCTCCCGCGTATAAATGGTAAATATGCGGTATCCCATGCCGCCGCAGCGCGCTGACAATTTCTTCGGATTGTTCGGGGGGCACTACCCGGTCATCTGCGCCCTGGAAGATCGCCAGGGGGTCGCGGATATGTTCCGCGTGAAAAACCGGAGACCAGGCATGGTAGCGCGCGGCGGCTTCTTGAAGCGGCCCCACCAGCCTGTCGTTATAATGGGCTTCGAACTTATGGGTGTCCATTGAGATGCTGAACAGATTGCTGACCCCATACAGGCAGATTCCCGCTTTATACAGACCGGGATGGTGAATCAAAGTGTTCAACACCGCGTAGCCTCCGGAACTACCGCCGTGGATCACCAGTTTTTGAGGATCAGCCAGCTTTTGTTCCACCAGGGCCTGCGCGGCTCCCACCGCGTCTTCCACATCCACTTCACCCCACCGGCCCCGCTGCGCGAGTTGGTAGGCGCGCCCATAACCTGTGCTGCCCCTGAAGTTAAGTTCAAAATATCCATAGCCTCGGGTGGTAAAGTAAGCCCGCTCGTACGAGAAATCCTGGTACTGCTGTGAGGTCGGGCCACCATGAATGTTAACGATGACCGGGGGCAGTCCCTGCCCTGTGAAGTCCGGGTGGTGCGGCGGATAATAAAAACCACAAACATTCATTCCATCCGCGGCCTGCCACTGAACCAACCGGGGCACAGCCAGCATTTCCGGCGGGATGCTTTCCGCGTCGCCGCGGACAACAGTGCGCAGCTGTTCGCCATCCCAGCGCACGATCCGGTTCGGGATCAGTGGCGAAGAAGCCTTAAAGGCGATTTCTTCTCGGGTGGGGCATACAGAAAGTTGAGCCAGGTAAGTGTAAGGTTCTGTTGAGATTTGGGTTGATTGTCCGGTTTCCAGCGTAACTTTCCACAGGCTTAGCTTTCCGCCCTGGTTGCGGAGATAGTAAATCCACTGGCTGGTGTGGTTCCAACCCTGAGAGCGGGTGCCCTGCACCCAGGCAGGCTGTGAAAGCGTGAAACCATTCCCTCGCACCAGGGTTCGCTCCTGCCCGGATTGCAGGTCGCGGACGATCAGGCTTTCCCATTCTCCATCGCTGAGGATATAACTCAGCCAGTGCCCATTGGGAGAAAACATGGGCTGGGAAACCGGTGTTTCCTCTCCGCCCGCGATGTGCTTTGCTTCAATTACCCGGGGAATCTCGCCTTGCAATTGCCCCAGCACCAGGCGGGTACCATCCCACGGCATATTGGGGTGGTTCCACTCGATCCATGCCAGCAGGTTGCCGGAAGGGTGCCACGCGGGCTGCATATAGAAATCCGCGCCGCGCGCCAGCTGGCGCGGCCAATCCACCCCTTCCGCGTCCACCAGACCAATCAGGTCAGTCTCTCCATCACTGAAGACGTATGCCAACCACCGTCCATCCGGAGAGACTGCCGGAGCAGCCGCCGCGCCAAAGGGCGGGGTGACCGGTTTGGAAATGCCGTAGCCCAATGACCGGCGGTACAACCGTCCATTGCTTTCGGCAAAGAAGATCGAATCCGATGAAGTGGTGAGTTCTCCACCGCCATACCCCACACCGCCGCGCACACTGTTCTCCGGGGTCAGTTCCCTGGGGGCGTCGTTGAGTGGGTGTAACACCACCGCGCCCCGCCCATCTCGTCGTTCGACACACAGCAAGTTTTCACCCTTCTGGTCCCACATCACTTCATCCAGCCGCGCGCTGCGGCTGACCATCAGCGGTGAAATTGGGCTGGGCCACAGCCCGAACGGCTTGCTGGATTTTGGTCTGGTATCTGGCATAGAACACCTCTGTTTCTTATAGATAAGGCGCTATCTGCTCGCGGATCCTGTCCGGTTTTTGCAGCCCTGTAAAGCGCGCTTTTTCTTCTCCACCGACAAAAAGGATGGTAGTGGGCACACTGATGACCTGGAATCTCATCGTCAGGTTAACGCATTCATCCACATTCAGCCTGGCAACCCGCATCCGGCCGTCCCATTCTTGTTCCAGCCGGGAAAGGATCGGTTCCAGGCTTTTGCACGGCCTGCACCAGGGCGCCCCAAACTCAAGGAGCAGTGGGATTTCCGATTTTAAAACATTTTTCTCAAAACTCGATTCATCAATGGCGATAAACTCATTCATCTGACCTCTTTTGCGGAAACACTGATAATGATGATGCTTCAAAAGTATAGCGCAGTCCGGTCGGGTTGCGCAAGCGTCCGTTGCACTTTACCACTCGTCCTGCCCGGCCGTTCATTCTGCTGGATAAGCGCTGGCATGGGTAACGCGAACCGTGAAAACGCTAATCTTTTGTTTATACAAATAGGATTGACAATCTGGTAAAAACAATTAAAATACTTAACGTTGTTAACTATTAATCAAGTTAAGCGTTTGGCTTAAAAGAGGATGATGGAAGAGAATACGATGCAAAACACGGAGCAGTTAATGGCCTGTCAGAAGGCGATCTGGGATACCCTGCCTTATGTGATTCACAAAACAAAAACATCTGCAAACCACGAAACCATTTTTGGAAAGAGTTTCACTCCGGCGATGTTTCACATCCTGCGCAACATCCATCTTGGGAAGGATACGATCAGCGATCTGGCATCCTGCACGCAGGTCAGCCTGCCCGCTGTCAGCCGCCAGGTAGACCGGCTGGCAAATCTGGGTCTGGTCACCCGCAAGCGCGACCCGCACAACCGCCGCCGGATCATTCTGGAAATTTCGGAAGTGGGCAAAGAAAAACTTGAGCTTTTGATGGAGGGGAAAAGCAAGTATGTTTTTCAGCATTTATCCAGGTTGACAGAGAAAGAACTGGACACCGTTATCCATGGTCTGAAACTGCTCCGGTCTGCGTTTTCTGATGCGGACCGGGAAGAAAATTCCTGATGAAAGATGGCAGATCTGGAAAATTAATCTAAAGGTAAACACGATGAAATCTTTGAGCTATTTGACGAAATATTTGAAACCTTACTGGAAACAAGCAGTGCTGGCCCTGGCCACGCTGACCCTCGTGGTAGTGATGGACCTGATGATCCCCCGGCTGACACAAACCATTATTGATAAAGGAATTGGGGAGAAAAACATGCAAGTGGTGGTGCAGACTGCCCTGCTGATGATTGGAGTGTCCTTTATCAGTACCTTTCTGGCGATTATGAATAATATTTATTCAATCCGGGTTTCTCAGAGCTTCGGGCACGATCTTCGCGGTGATATCTTTAAGACCATCCAAAAATTCTCGTTTGGGAATCTGGATCGTCTCCAGACCGGCGAGCTATTGACCTCACTCACCAGTGATGTCAATATGGTTCAGCAGCTGGCAATGATTTTGCTGCGCATCGGCACCCGCGCTCCCCTGTTGATGATCGGCAGCGGTATCCTGCTGGTGATTACCTCGCCGCGCCTGGCGTTGATCATTCTGCCGTTGCTGCTGCTCACCGTGGGTTTGATCGCATATTTCATCCGGGTAATTCCGCCTCTTTTCCTGGAAGTTCAGCGCCGTCTGGACCGGCTCAACACGGTGCTCCAGGAAAATTTATCCGGCGTGAGGGTGGTAAAAGCCTTTGTGCGCCTCCAACATGAGAACCAGCGCTTCGAAAAAGTCAACACGGATTATATGAACCAGCAAATTGAGGTCACTCAAAAACTGGCGGTGGTATTCCCCACCATGTCGCTGTTCCTCAATCTCGGGACGGTTGCGATTGTGTGGTTTGGCGGGCTGGAAGTGATCACGGGCCAGCACACCACCGGAGAGATCGTCGCTTTCAGCAACTATTTGATGAGCACCATGTTCCCGGTGTTGATGCTTGCCATGATCATCGGGATGGCAGCCGCGGCTGAGGCCTCTGCCGGCCGGATTAAAAATGTCCTTACCAACCAGCCCGAAATCCAGGACAGGCCGGATGCCGCAGTGCTGTCTGATTTCAGCGGAAAGATCGCGTTTGAGAATGTCACTTTTAGCTACAACGGCAATGGCGACCCGGCCCTCAAGAACATCTCGTTTGTGGCCGAGCCCGGCCAGACCGTTGCCATCCTGGGCGCGACCGGGTCAGGGAAATCCAGCCTGGTCAACCTCATCCCCCGTTTTTACGATGTCACAGAAGGGCGGATCACCGTTGATGGGGTCGACATCCGGGAAATCACCCAGGATTCACTGCTAGAACAGATCGGCGTCGCGCTGCAGGAATCCGTGCTGTTCAGCGGCACGATCCGTGACAATATCCGCTATGGCCGGCCCGAAGCTTCTGATGAAGAGGTCGTGGCAGCTGCTAAGGCCGCTCAGGCTCATGATTTCATCATGGAGATGCCAGATGGCTATGATTCTCCGGTGGAACAGCGCGGAGCGAACCTCTCCGGCGGGCAGAAACAGCGCATTGCTATCGCGCGGGCCCTGTTGGTGCGGCCGCGAATCCTGGTCCTGGATGACAGCACCAGCGCGGTGGATGTGGAAACCGAGGTGCAAATTCAGGACGCGCTTGAAAAACTGATGGAAGACCGCACCAGCTTTGTGGTCGCGCAGCGCATCAGCACGGTGCTCAACGCGGATAAGATCCTGGTTCTGGAAGACGGGCAGATCGCGGCGGAAGGCCGGCACGCTGATCTTCTTGAGACCAGTTCAATTTATCGTGAAATTTATGATTCTCAGCTTGGAAGCGGCAATGGGGTTGCCGCCCTGGCAGGAGGTGAACAACATGTCTGATAACAATGCCAAAAAAACCTCCGCGGCTCCGGTTCGCGGTTTTCGCGGCCACGGCCAGGGAAAAATAGAAAAAGCAAAAGACGTTCGCGGTGCTTTAATCCGTCTGATCCGCTATCTCCGGCCATATCTGGGAGGATTGTCTGTCGTCTTCATTCTGACGGTGGTTTACACCGGCCTCAGCCTGGCCGGGCCTTACCTGCTGGGCGTGGCCATTGACCGGTACATGTCCACAAAAGACCTGGTGGGGCTGCGAAATACAGCTCTGATAATGCTGGGAGTTTACCTGCTTCATTGGGCGTTCCATTTCGGGGCAAACTATCTGGTAGCCGGAGTCTCTCAGAAGGCGCTGCGCACCCTGCGCCGTGATCTCTTTGAACATCTCCAGACCCTTTCCCTGCGCTTCTTCGACCGCCATTCACATGGCGACCTGATGAGCCGTCTGACCAATGATATTGACGCGGTGAACCGGGTGGTCTCTCAGAATGTGACCCAATTGATTGCCAGTTTTCTAACCCTGACGGGCATTCTGGTGGTGATGTTTGTGTTGAATGTCTGGCTGGCGCTGGGAACCCTGCTGGTTATTCCGCTGATGCTTTTGCTGACCTTCAGCGTCGCGCGTTACACCCGCACGGGTTTTCGCACTTATCAGACTGAACTGGGGCAGTTGAACGGCCTGATGGAAGAGACCATAAGCGGCCAGCGGGTGGTAACCGCCTTCCGGCGCAGCGGCAGTGTGCTGGACACGTTTAGCCTTACCAATGCCGCTGTCCGAAAGACCGGGATCAAAGCCCAGACCTATGTGATGCTGCTGCCGCCGCTGATTGGTGTGCTGGCTAACCTGATGATCGCTGTGGTGGCTGGTTTGGGAGGCTGGTTAGCCCTGCGGGACATGGTAAGTGTGGGCGTCATTGCCACTTTTATTGGGTATACCCGGCAGTTTGTGCAGCCCTTGCGCCAGCTCGCGGACCTGTTTAACAATATCCAGTCGGCGCTGGCCGGTGCTGAGCGTGTTTTCGAGATCATCGACACAAAACCCGAACTGGCTGACGATCCGGACGCGGAACAGCTCGACCGGATTCAAGGGCATGTCCAGTTCGAACATGTCAACTTCAGCTATGATGAAGATATTCCGGTGATCAAAGATATGAGTATGGAAGTCTTGCCCGGGCAGACCGTTGCCCTGGTGGGGCCGACCGGCGCGGGAAAAACCACCATCATCAATCTGCTGACCCGGTTCTATGATATCCAATCCGGTACGATCCGCATTGATGGGAAGAATGTCTGCAAGGTTCAAAAGGACAGCTTACGGCGCCAGTTGGGAATTGTCCTCCAGGATTCGTTCCTTTTCTCCGACACTGTGATGGAGAATATCCGCTACGGCCGGTTGGATGCCACCGACGAAGAGGTGATTGCGGCTGCCAGACTGGCCAACGCGGACCAGTTCATTCACCGTCTGCCAAAAGGTTATCACACCGAGCTTTCAGAGCGCGGCAGCAACCTCAGCCAGGGCCAGCGCCAGTTGCTTTCGATCGCGCGTGCCATTCTGGCCGACCCGGCAATCCTGATCCTGGATGAGGCCACCAGCTCAGTGGATACTCGCACCGAGGTGAATATTCAGAGCGCGCTGCTGCGCCTGATGCAAGGCCGCACCAGCTTTGTTATTGCGCATCGTTTGAGCACCATCCGCAATGCCGACCAGATTCTTGTAATTAATGACGGGCAAATCGTCGAACGTGGGACACATCAGAAGCTGCTGGCGATGGATGGTTTTTACAATAATATGTATTTCAGCCAGTTCAAGGGGCAGGAAACAGCCGTTCCACAAAGTTAACCGGTAATCAACAAATCAGAGGCGTCCATCTTGGAATGGGCGCCTCTGACTTTTATATACCGGATTGTTTATCCGGCGCGTCGGGCTGTGATGATCAGGTTGCCGCTGGTTTCCGTGTTAAATGAGGCTCCCGTCATATCGCCGTAACATACCATGTCCTTAAACCCGGCATCCTGGAGCGCCTGGAGCAAACCTTCCTCATACAAAGGCCGCAGAAAGGTGCTCGAGATTTCCTGCTGCCAGCCCTCTCCGGGGCCGCGCTGCAGGGTGATTACATTGAATTGGATCAGACCATCGGGAAGGTAGTCATAAAAGCGCAGGAAAATCCATTCGCTGTCCCCTTCGCGGTGAGATTGGGGCTCCATCCAGCGCTCGCGGCGGGCCATAACAGCGTCAAAGTTGCGGTTCTGGATCAGCAGCAGCCCATCCGGGCGCAGGCAGGCAGCAAAATCCCGCAGGGCGTCTTTCAAATCCGCTTCAGTCAGCAAATGCGGCAGTGAGTTCCCCAGGCAGAGCAGCCCATCAAAGGGAAACAGTACCGAATCCTGATAAGCTTCCCGCAGTTCGCCAAACCCGGCCGCTTTGAAGGGCGCTTCCACCCCTGCCCGGCTTGCGTTTTGCTGCGCTTGCGCTATCATTTCAACAACCAGGTCCGCTCCAGCAGCCGCGTAGCCGCGCTCCGCCAGCGCGATGGCGTGCTGTCCGGTGCCGCAGGCTGTGTCCAGGATGCGCGGCTTCCGCCGCAGTCCTTCTGCCAGCCTAAGCAGATTCTGCTCGAGAAATGGCATCTCGTAAGCCAGCCGCGACTGCCAGTTGACAAACCGGTCATAATTCTGGCTGAATGTTTCGTACATGATTCCCTTCTCTTTCTCAAAGCGCTTCACAAAGCAGAGATTAAAAAACCGCTCCTATCCTGGAGCGGTTGAAGAATCCGGTAAAGTTATTTTTTCTTTAATTCCTTTGGCTTCCAGACATTTTCCAGTTTTCCCTCGGTCTTTTCATTCAAATCAGACCATTTCTTAATCGGGAGTTTGATTTCCGCGACTGTGGCTGTGGGCAGGCTTATCACTGAATCACTGAGTACCTGAGCCAGTGCCTCCAACCCGGGGTTATGCCCAACCACCAGGATGCAGTGCGCGTTTTCGGATTGCTCATGAATGGCTTCCAGGTAGGCCTGCGGCTCTGCCAGATACAGGTTGTCCAGCTCGATCACAATTTCATCCGAGAGTTCCAGCTCTTCCAGCATCGCCCGGACAGTGTGGCGCGACCGTTTGGCGGATGAACACAGGATGAGGTCTGGATGCAGATTCTCCTTTTTCAAAAGCCGCGCCATCATTGGTGCGTCTTTTTTACCGCGTTTAGTGAGTGGGCGGTCGACATCCTTTGTGTTGTCTTCTTTCCAGCTGGATTTCGCGTGCCGCATGAGCAATAATGTCTTTGCCATAGTTTATTCTCCAAACACGTTTTTCGTCTGAGAGGGTTAGAAAATTTCCAAACTATGAAAAAAGTATAACATGTTTTGACTAAAAAAAATCAATTTCCTGTCGAATTTTGGTCAGTAAAAACAGGCTGCCCGGCTCATTGGGGCAGTCTGTTTTTCTCTTTAATTGGGTAAGGATCAGGTGCTCTATTGCTGCTGCATCTGTTCAAAGTGGTTGGTCAGGGCGTAAGTGATGTAATTTTCCCATAAGGCCATCACTTTCGTGCGCGGGTAATCGTGCGTACTGAAGGTCTGCACCACTACCGTCCCGTCCATGCAGGTCGCCAGGGTGCCGTAAGAGGATTTCTCCCGTTGGTACAACCCGGCCACCAGCTGGGCGTCGCCGCCGGTTCCCAGTTTGATCAGGTCGCCGATATCCCCGGTCCAGTAGGGGGTGGCGCTGTACAGCGGTTCCACAATGTTGGGGCTGCTCAGCAGGGGATGGCTGGTGTCCAGCCAGTACATCGAGTAATCCAGAACGTCGTAATTGTTCGGTCTTGACCAGTTTTTCTGGTAGGAAATCCCGCACTGGTACAAAAAGCCGGAAATCCGGCCGTTGGCGATCTGGTCCAGGGTCCATATCTCTGTGACAACGGCAGCGTGGTTGTCATTGATCTGCTCTGAGATCACATCCCAGAACTCGCCCCGCACCCAGCTCCGGTTTTCAGCAGCCACGATGATCAGGTCCCACTTCTGCGCGGAGTTGAGCTGCTGCATAAAATTGCCTACAGCGTCGCCAACAAAAACGATTTTCCCGCCGGAAAAATTCATCCGGTTGACCACTTCCTGGATATAAGGTGTCAGGTTGGGGTTGCCGCGCACATCTTCATATACCAGGATATTGGCGCTTTTGATCTGTTCTTTGATATCCACCTGCGGAACGGCGGTATCTGTTGGCAGGGGAATATCGGTGGGCGCTTCGGGTTGGGGCGGGTTGGTGGGTTGTTCCACAACAATAACAACGGGTGGGGTGGTTGGCTGCTCGACCGGGGCTGCGGCTTCGGCCTGGACTTGAGCCTGGTTGGCGGCCGCGTCCAGCGTCGCTTGCTGCTGCTGTACCGCCAGCATGGTGGATTCGATTCCCAGCGCGATTTGGGTTTGCTCCATTCCATTCGAGGCAGGGCTTTCTCCAACGCTGGTTAGATTGCAGGACAGCATCATGACTGCAACCAGGATAACAATAACTGACCGGGTGATTTGTAGTGTTTTCATTCCCTCTCCTCCATGTTCGTTATATTTTATTGTATAGGATTTTTTGTGAATGTCCACAACCACTTTTGATAAGTCCTGAAAATCAGTTAACTTAGTGGATGGTTTATGTTACGCCGCCTTCTTTTTGGTAAGCGTTACCGGAAGATGTAAGTGAACAACCAAAGATCAAGAGAGCTATCCACAGGCAGATAAAATCACCTGGAACCGGTGATCCTGTTTGCGGCCAGCCACAACGGCTGGTTTCGTCCTTGAGAAAGGTGCTTATTCCCCGCGGGGCTTTCAGGTTGTGCTACAATAAGGCTGACGAAACCACTTGTATTCAATCTTTTTTGAAAAAACTTCCCATGTCTGAAGTATCTGATTTACGCCCATCTCCTATCGCGGGAATGTGGTACAGTGGAAATCCTGACCGCCTGGGGCGTGAAGTTGACAATTATTTGAAAGATGCCCGCATCCCGGATCTGAAGGGTGAGGTGATCGCTGTCATCGCGCCCCATGCCGGTCATCGCTATTCCGGACGGACCGCGGGCCACGCCTTCCGCGCGCTGCTAGGCAGGTCCATTGATGTGGCCGCGGTCATCTCTCCCAGCCATGTTTATTACCCCAAATCCATCCTTACCACGGCCCATCAGGCCTACACCACCCCGCTGGGCCCGCTGTGGGTCGACCAGCCTGCCCTGCAGCAGCTCGCTGAAAATCTTGATCAGGAAAACCTGGCTATTTACAAAATTTCGCAGGACAGGGAGCATTCTCTGGAGATCGAACTGCCCTTCCTCCAGCGCGCGCTGGCTGCGGATTTTAAACTTCTTCCCATCATGATTTCCGGCAAAGACCACGGAGTTGTCGAAGCACTGGGGCACGCTCTGGCAGAAACATTGCGCGGCCGCTCCGCCGTCCTGGTGGCCAGCACAGACCTGTCTCATTTCTTCCCGCAGCCAACCGCTGAAAAGCTCGATGCTGAAATGCTGCGCCAGATTGGCGCCTTCTCCCCTGAAGGAGTATTGAAGGCGGATGACGCCGGAACCGGATTGGCTTGCGGCGCCGCGGCTGTCGCTGCGGTATTATGGGCTGCCAAAGATTTGGGCGCGGACGCGGTTGAAATCCTCCACTACAGCACATCCGGTGATGAAACCGGAGATACCACTTCCGTTGTCGGTTACGGCGCAGCGGCAGTATTGAGACGCGCATGATCCTGAGACAAATTCTGCTTATTTTCATTCTGATCGCGTTGAATGGTTTCTTTGTGTCCATTGAGTATGTTGCTGCGGCTTCTTACCGCATTCAGCTCAACATTCTCACAGATATTGACACCAAAGCCGGGCAGATTACCCGCCGCTGGCTGGGTGATCTGCAGCGTCGCGAACGGATGATTTCCACCGCGCAAATCTGCATTGCTTTCATCAATTTGAGCCTGGGGGTGGTGGGATTGGGATTGTTCAACCAGCTGCTTGGCGATCACATTCAGGGCATAGCCCTCCCGGCCTGGATGGCCTTTCTCAATCCTGTTTTACCGGCAGTTCCCTTCATATGCACATTGTTGCTGGTAGGGGGCCTGAACATTGTTCTGGGTGAACAGCTTCCCAAAGTGCTGGCGTTGGAGTCGTTGGAGCGGTTCGCGCTGCGGGCTGTGCCGGTGATGCGGGTGATCAGTACCTTGATGAACCCCTTCACCAGCCTGCTGGCAGGCGCCGCGGCGGGGCTGGCAAGCGTTTTTGGCATTTCCAATATTGAGAATGGTTCCTCGGTCTATTCCCTGGCGGAGATCCGACAGATGGTTTCGCGCCCTGAAATGGCAGGAAGCATTGAAGAGCCGGAACGGGAGATGCTGACCGCGGTGATTGATTTTGGAGAAATGCTGGTCCGCCAGCTCAGCGTGCCGCGCACCGAAGTTGTGGCGGTAGAGGCAGATTCGCCCGTAAACGATGTGGTTCGCCTGGCAATAGAGACCGGCGTAACCAAACTACCGGTGTACGAGGGCGACCTGGATCAGGTGCTGGGTATCGTGCACCTGCGCGATATGGTGCGCGTCCTGCAGGAGGGCAGCAGCAACGGCACCACAGCCCGCGACCTGGCCCGCGAGACCCTGTTTGTCCCGGAGACCATCTCGGTTAATGATCTTCTGCGCCAGTTCCGTGGTGAACGCAAGCATATCGCGATTGTTCTGGATGAGTTTGGCGGCACCGCCGGTTTGGTTACCCTGGAGGACCTGCTGGAAGAGATTGTTGGAGATGTGCAGGACCCCTTTGATGCGGATCTGCCGCTGTTCACGGAACTCCCCGATGGCTCAGCCCTGATCGAAGGTAAGGCCCTGATTGAAGAGGTTAATGAATACTTCGGTTTGCAGTTGGTGGATGAGGATTACGATACTCTGGCGGGGTATATGCTCGGGAAACTGGGGCGCATTCCGGTAGAAGGGGACGTGGCTTATGACTGGGATCAGGGGGTCCATCTGACGGTGGAGAAAATGGACCGCATGCGCATCGCCCAGATCACTTTAAAGCGATTCTGATCTCCTCTATGGCCACGGCATCCCGTATAATTGGTTTAATCCAGCGCGCAGACGCCCCGGTGGGGCGTTTTTATTGCCTGTAAAATTTTTGTTGACGGAGCGCATCCAATGTCCACAACGTACGTCGAAGTCGCAGTTAATATTCCACAGGTCAGTGGGGTGTTTGATTATCACCTGCCCCCTGAACTGGATGGTCTTGTGTCGCCGGGTTGTCTGGTGGAAGTGCCGTTTGGGCCGCGCGCCGCGCAGGGGGTGGTGGTACGCATGGTAGAAACGCCCCAGGTCGCTGAGACCCGCCCGGTCAAGGCGCTCCTCGATCCACAGCCGGTGCTCACCCCCGCCCAGATGAACCTGGGAGCGTGGCTGGCTGAACGCACGCTCACACCGCTGGCAGCCTGCCTGCACCGTATGCTCCCTGTTGGCCTCAGCCAGCAGGCTGATACCCTTTACCAGCTGGCGGCAGGGCCCCAACCGGATAACCGCCCCATTTCTCCGCTGCAGGAACGTCTGCTAACGCTCTTGCGGCAGCGCGGCGGCCTGCGCGGCCGCCAGATTGACGCCGCAATCCCCCACCAGAACTGGAAAGCCGCCGCGCGCGGTCTGGTGCAGCGCGGTTGGCTGGCGGCCCAACCTGTCCTGCCGCCCCCTGCCGTGCGCCCCAAAGTGGTTCGCACCGTCCAGCTGGCTGTCCCGCCCGGCGAGATAGAAGCGCCTCTCCTCCATGACCTGGGGCGCGGAGAGGCCGGCGCTCGCCGTGAGAAAATCTTGCGCTTCCTCCAGCAGGAGCCGATGCCGGTCAACGTCTCGTGGGCTTACGCGGCCAGCGGAGGCAACCTGCAGGACCTGGTGCGGCTGGCTGACCGCGATCTGGTCATTCTCAGCGAAAGCGAGGTGTGGCGCGACCCGCTTGAAGATCTGGATTTTGTGCCGGTTGACGCTCCCCCTCTCACGCCCGCCCAGGCCAAAGTCTGGGAGGATGTTGAAGATGGCATCCGGGCTGCCGCTCGGGGTAAACCGGTTCCTCCCTTCCTCCTGCACGGCGTGACCGGGTCCGGAAAGACGGAAATTTACCTTCAGGCGGTGGCTGAAACCCTGCGGTTGGGGCGCCAGGCCATTGTGCTGGTGCCGGAGATTGCCCTCACGCCCCAGACCGTGCGCCGCTTTATCACCCGTTTTCCCGGGCAGGTCGGGCTGATGCATTCCCGCCTTTCTCCCGGCGAGCGTTATGATACCTGGCGCCGGGCGCGCGCCGGCCGGCTGCCAGTCATCATTGGTCCCCGCAGCGCGCTGTTCGCCCCGCTGCCCAACCTGGGGTTGGTCGTGGTCGATGAATGTCATGACCAGTCCTATTATCAGGCCGAGACGGTGCCCCATTACCACGCCGTCAGCACGGCTATGGCTTACGCCCGGCAGACCGGTGGAGTGGCTCTGCTTGGCACCGCCACCCCGGATGTCAGCCTGCTGTACCAGTTCCAGAACAAACACTGGCATGTTGTCCAGCTTCCGGTGCGCATTCTGGCTCACCGCCAGAGTGTTGAATCGCAGATGAAGCGCCTGGGCAAACCCCTGCCTGAACTCGCTGTTGAGGGAGTCACCGCTACCCTGCCGCTTCCGCCTGTCAACCTGGTGGACATGCGCCAGGAGTTGAAGGCCGGCAACCGCTCCATTTTCAGCCGCGCCCTGCAAGAGGGTCTGCGCCAGGTGCTGGAGGCCAACCAGCAGGCCATCCTCTTCCTCAACCGGCGCGGTTCCGCCACTTATGTCTTCTGCCGGGATTGCGGTTATACCCTGCGCTGTCCCCGCTGCGAGATGCCGCTGACCTACCACCGCTCCGGCGAGGTTCTGCTGTGCCACACCTGTGGTTACCGCCGCAAACTGCCCAAAACCTGCCCGGAGTGCGGCAGCACCCGTGTCGCGCGCTACGGCACCGGCACGGAGAAGGTGGAGTCCGAGGTTAAGAAACTTTTTCCCGCCGCCGAAGTCCTGCGCTGGGATGCCAGCACCACAAGCAAAAAGGGGGCCCACGAGATCATCCTTTCGCATTTTATCAACCACCGTGCCGATATCCTGATCGGCACCCAGATGCTCGCCAAAGGGCTTGACCTGCCTTTGGTGACCCTGGTGGGGGTGGTCCTGGCGGATGTGGGCTTGAGCTTCCCCGACTTCCGCGCCGCCGAGCGCACCTTCCAGCTCCTGACCCAGGTTTCGGGGCGGGCCGGGCGCAGCCCGCTGGGTGGGCGGGTCATTCTGCAAACCTTCCAGCCGGATCATTACGCCATCCGGGCCGCTTCGCTGCATGATTTTTACGGCTTTTACCACCAGGAATTGAACTACCGCCGCCAGCTCGAATATCCGCCCTTTTACCGCCTGGTGCGGTTGGAGTATCGCGATCTGGACGCGCGCAAAGCCGAACAGGAATCCCGCCGGATGGCGGCAGACATCCAGCGCTGGATGGAGGAGGGTGAGTTCACTGCCACCGGGATGATCGGGCCGGTGCCGTGCTTCTTCCACCGCCTGCGCGGTTACTACCGCTGGCAGATCGTCCTGCGCGGCCCCAACCCGGCCGCCCTGCTGCAGGACAGGCCGCTCGGCGAGTGGCGGGTTGAAGTCGATCCGCCGGGATTATTGTAATGAAATTTGGGGTTTGAGGTTAAGCGTCTGGCAGCGCGGTTTTGTGGGTTTCCCCCGCTCCCGGGGGACAGTATTTCGCCAGGTAATCCAGCAGGGCCGCCACGAACAGGGTCAGACCGACCAGTTCCACGGTTTCTTCGATATTCGCCAGCATCACAAACACAAAAAAGGAAGCCCCCTCGTTGATGATCTTCGAGCCGACCGCTTCCAGCCCAACCGCGCCCATCACGAAAATCACCGCTGCCGCCAGGAAGCGGCTGCGGGTCTCTTTGGGCAGGTGCCACAGGAACCGCACATAGAACAGGAACAAAATCAGCAGGACCGGGATCACCGGGATATACCAGGCAAAGTTCAGGAAGCCCGTCAGGGTGAAGCGCTCGCGGATGGCCACACCCAGCTGTTCGTGGATTTCCTTGTAATCGTCATACGCCATAAACAGGAAGATCGGCGTCATCAGCAGCCAGTACGCGCTGTATCCCTTGCGCTGCACGATGGAATACACCCCGATTACAGCCATCAACAGCCCGGAAGCGATCATTAATCCCATCGAGAAATAGGTTGGAAGATTGCGTTCATCATCCAGGTGGAATTCATGGATCGCAAAATGGAGCATATCCCGGTAGGGGGTGAAAAAGCGGAACATCTGCCCGGCGATGGAGAGCAGGTACAGGGTGGCCGTGAAGGCCAGCAGCGCCCAGAAAATCTGCCGCGATTTGCCCGCGACGAACAGGAACTTCTTAAACGCCGTCAACTTCTGCCTTGGGCGGGCTGCCCGTGCCAGCACGATCCACACCACCAGCAGCTGCGCGTTGAACAGGATCCACAGGATCAGGAAGGGGCGCACCCGCACCTGCATATCGGTGGCGATCCATTCAAAGTGGAACCAGCGCAGGTACATGTACACACTCGAAACCAGCCACAGCAGGTGGTAGGAAATGAAGCCAAATACGGTTTCCCCCTCGGCCCAGCTTTGCAGCCGCCCTCGCGCCCGCTCCGACAGCCGCGACTTTGCCAGGATAACCCCCAGCAGACCTGCGGATACGAGGGTCAGCGCCAGGCTTACCCCGGCCAAACCCAACCGGAAGTAAGACAACCCCCACATCACCGCGTTTTTGGGGTCGGCCGGCAGGGTCAGGTAAAAGACCAGCACAGCCAGACATGCTGCCGTCATCAGGCCCAGAAAGATGCCAAAGCTCTTGCGAACTGCTCCCCCGGGTTGTTGGCTGGTTTGAGCCATATCGCGCGCTCCCTGTAAGTTGAATTCGTGTGAGCGATGCAGTTTTCACCGACCGCAGGTTTAGATTATATCATCACGCGGAAAATATGCCACTTTTTTCCCTGTTGACAAAATGTAAATTATACTTTACTATTGATATGTAAAGCATAATTTACATATATCAGAAAGGAAGGCTGTATGTCACCCAGTGGAAATGCGGAAGGGCTGCAAAACCGGGTCCGCGAACTGCGGGCCACCCGGGGCCTGACGCAGGAAGACCTGGCGCGGGCCGCCGGTCTGACCCGGCAGAGCATCATCGCTATTGAGAAAGGCCGTTTCACCCCGTCCATCGCCACCGCTCTCACCCTGGCTGCCGCGCTGGACGCGGCGGTGGATGCCCTGTTCTGGTTGGAAGATAAAAATCGTGCACAAGGATAAAAATGAGATGAGAAAAGAATTGATGCCTTACTATTTGAGCCGGGCGGTGCTTTCAATCGCTTTTGCCGTGGCATTTATTTATCTTGATGGGATGATCTGGCTGGGGATCACTTTGGGGGTACTGTCCTTCGCCGGATTCATCTGGTATGCCCACAGCGGGCGCTACCTGGTGGACCCCGCCTCACCGCTGGCCCCGCTGCGCCGCGACGCCCGCGGCAAGTTTATCCGCGACCGGTCGGTGGTGGCCGCGGTCACGGTGGGTGGGGTGGTGTTTTTCCTGCTCTTCCTGGCCCGCAGCCTGCTGGGGTGGAGCATCAACCTGGATTCGATTGCTTTGCTGGTGGGTGTCATCACTTACTTCGTGGTCAGCAATTTCCTGTATGCTGCTCCCGGGGATTCTTGAGAGCGTATCCTTTCCATGCCTGATAAATCTTTCAAGAATTTGGAAACCAGCCGTCTCATCCTGCGCCCCATGCGTGAAGATGACCTTTCCGCGTATCTGGCATACCGCAACGACCCGGTGGTGGGGCGTTACCAGTTCTGGTACGAACCGCTGTGCGAAGCTGCCGCGTTGGAATGGATCCGGGCGCAGCAGGCTGCCCGCCCAGGCACCCCCGGGGAGTGGTTCCAGTTTGCGATAGAGCGCAAAGCTGGCTCGGAGCTGGTTGGCCATGTGGCCTTCAAACCGGATGAATGGGACCCGAGGCTGGCGGAGGTCGGCTTCGCGCTGGCCCGTGCCTTCCACCGCCAGGGTTTCGCCACGGAAGCTGTGGCCGCCGTGTTGGATTACGCTTTTGACAGGCTGAAAATCCACCGGGTTCAGGCCATCACGGATGTGGAGAACGCCGCTTCCATTGCCTTGCTGGAACGGTTGGGCATGCGCCGTGAAGGACATTTCATTGAGAATGTCTGGTTCCGCGGCAAATGGGGCAGTGAATACCAGTACGCCATCTTAAAGCGGGAATGGCAGGCCCGCCGTCACGCGGACTGAGAGATTTCTCTCTTCAATAAAACAGCCCTGCCATCAGGCAGGGCTGTTGATTCTCCAAAAATTATTCTATGGCAGTACGTGCCACGGGTTGATGAAACCGCCAAACTGTCTGATCTCAAAGTGCAGGTGAGGGCCGGTGGAATTGCCGGTGCTGCCTGCCAGGCCAATCAGCTGGCCCTGGTAAACGCTCGCCCCGCAGTTGACATTGATCGAGCTGAGGTGAGCGTACAGGGTATGGAACCCGTTTTGGTGGTCGATCATAATCATGTTGCCATAACCGCCGCCAATCGGGGCGGCGTACACCACCACACCGCTGTCTGAGGCGTAAATAGGGGCGCCTGTCGCTGCGGCGATATCGATCCCGAGGTGGCCTGACCAGTAATCGTTCCCGGAAATGGAATGGTTGGCTGCCGGCCACACGAAATACCCTGAACCAATCGCGCCGCCTTCCGGCACGTTGCACGCGCCAGGGATGGATTTGTTGGCGCCGGCGTTCGCGCTCCACACGGTTGGCACCAGCCACTGCTGGTTTTCCCGCCAGCCGCCAGGGATCATCACATACGTACCGGGTTCAATCTGCGGGTTGGTATCCATCAGGTTCAGTTTATTGCCGGGATACATCAGAATGTCCTGAATATCCGCGTAATACTGGTCGGCGATTTTTTGCAGTGTATCGCCTTCTTTCCATTTATAAAATACGCCATCTGTCGGGGGGATGGTCAAATCCTGCCCGATGGAAAGCATATTGGGGTTATCGTTGAGCAAGTCATAATTTGCCCACAGAACCGTTTCGGGTTTCAGGTCGTAATTCACGGCGATGGAAAATACCGAATCGCCGCTGTCAACCGTGTAGTAAGACATTTCTCGCCGGATCGAGTCCGGGATGGTGGTGTGCGGGTTTGCCACCCGCTTGAGGGCGTTAAGTTCAATCGCGGGAGCGTAATCGGGAAGCGGCGCGGTTTCAACACTGTTTTCTGGAATGGGGTCAACTTCTGGCGTAGGAGCTTCCACCGTAAAGGCAGGGGCTTCCGCGGAGACGCCAGTCACACGCTGTACCAATAAAAACGCCGTGAAAGCCATCATCAGGATGGCGATCCCCCACGACAACCAGGTAAGCCAGCCGGGGATCTGTCCCGCGGCAGCTTCTCCTCGTTGAGCAGAAGACTTTTTGATCACTTATCCTCCGTTAAACCTTCCAAAAATTCGAGGTTGGTTTTTGTTCTGCTCATGCGCTGCAGGATTGCCTCTGTCGCTACGGATTGGTCCATACCGGCCCCCTGGGGTGGTTGGCCAATCATTTGCAGATACATGCGGCGCATTAACCAAACTCGCTGCAGTACATCTGGCCCAAGCAGCAGGTCTTCTCGACGGGTGGAGGAACGTTCGAGGTCGATGGCCGGGAAGATGCGCCGTTCCTGCAATCTGCGGGAGAGGTGCATTTCCATGTTGCCGGTGCCTTTAAATTCTTCATAAACCACATCATCCAGACGGGAGCCGGTATCGACCAGCGCGGTAGCGATGATGGTCAGCGAACCGCCTTCTTCCAGGTTGCGGGCCGCGCCGAAAAACCGCTTTGGCGGGTACAGGGCGGATGGATCCATACCACCGGACAGGGTCCGGCCGGAAGGATTCACCACCAGGTTGTAGGCCCGTGCCAGACGAGTGAGTGAGTCCATTAATATTACCACATCGCGCCCAATCTCCACCAGACGTTTAGCACGTTCCAGCGTGATCTCCGCCGCGCGGACATGTGCCGAAACCGGCTCGTCAAAGGTGGAAGCGACCACTTCGGCATCCACAGAGCGGTCCATATCGGTCACTTCTTCTGGACGTTCGCCGATCAGGGAGATGATCATGTGAACTTCCGGGTTCTTTAGAGCAATCGCGTTGGCGATGTCTTTGAGAATCGTTGTTTTACCGGCTTTTGGCGGTGAAACGATCATCGCGCGCTGGCCGCGCCCGATCGGCGCAATCAGGTTGATCATCCGCGTGACCAGAATCTTGGGGTCAGATTCCAGATCGAAACGTTTTTCAGGGAAAATGGGGGTCAACTGCTCAAATCGTGGACGGCGGCGCGCCTCTTCCGGGTTCTGTCCGTTGATCGTTTCAACTTTAACCAGACCGAAGTGCCGTTCCGAATCCCGTGGCGGGCGGACGTGGCCGATCACCAGATCACCATTGCGCAGGCTGTGGCGGCGCAGTTGGGCCTGGGATACATATACATCTTCATTACTGATCTGGTAGTTCGCCCGTAGAAAGCCAATGCCTTCGTTCATGATCTCCAGAACACCACCACGGATTTCCAATCCCTCTTTGGCAGCTTCGACCTGCCGGATTCTCACCAGCAACATCTCTTTCTTTAATCGATTTGCGTTGGGGATTTCCAGATCCGTGCCAATTTTTCGGAGCGCTGCCAGAGGCTCATTTTCTAATTCAAGTATGTCCATGTGTTCAATTCTCTTAAGTTAATATTTTGGATTCGATAGCAATAAACCGGGCGGCTGTCGTGCTGCCAGCAGTTATGCCAGTGATTGATTAGGCTGTCTCTAATTAGGAAACATGTTGTGATTAATGATCTAAGATAAAGGTAAAAAGCCCACCCTGCTCATCTTCAGGGCCCACCAGCAGGGAAAAGCCAATTCATCATGTTTGAAAAGGATCGTGTGGGAATTAAGCAAAAAAATTATAGCATGCAACCAGAAAACATGCAAGCGGATTGGACGCGGAAAAGTTGGTTTTCTACTCCAAACGGCCTTTTTTGACCGGTAAATCTCTGCTAAAATACCTGTACAGGCACGCATCCGGGCAAATCGTTTGAAGAAAGAGTTATCAATGGATCATTTATGGACACCGTGGCGAATGAATTATATTAAGAGTGATAAATCTTCTGGGGGATGCGTTTTCTGTAACGCCCTCCAATACAATCAAGATGAAGAAATGTTGATTGTGGCACGGGGGTCTTACAACTTCATTATTTTAAACCGCTTCCCATACAACAGCGGTCATCTGATGGTCGTCCCTTATGTTCACAAATCTTCCCTGGAGACGTTGGACCCTGAAACCCGGGTGGAAATGATCGAAATGGTCTCGCGGGCGGAACAGATCCTGAACCAGGTTTACAGCCCGCAGGGTTTCAATATGGGAATTAATATTGGAAAATCCGCCGGAGCGGGCATAGACACCCATATCCATTTTCACGTCGTGCCCCGTTGGGAAGGCGACGCCAACTTCATGTCCACCCTGGGAGAGACCAGGGTCCTGCCTGAGGAGCTTACCGAGTCCTACCGGCGCATCAAAGCTGCCTGGGAGGCGCAGGCCTGACAGATCGCGGTCAGATGGCGCTCGAAAAAACGTTTTTTAATTGCAATTTTCAACGCTCGTGGAAAGATTCCCATATTGCCGCATTATTCATCCACTGAATGAATTGCGTATATATTTATCCACAGTTTCAACACTTTATCCACAGTTTTGGGTACTTTATCCACAGATTTATTAAAACAGCCTGAAAAAGTGTCCCATTTTACAGATCGATAATTTTCCTTTCTGAAGGTTTCTCTCCGCCTTTTCGGGAATTTTTCACCCATATTTTCATTTTCTCAGGGCACGGAACACCTTCCAGCCGCCTTGCCCTGGATGCTGCAAGCGCGCGGGTAACGTTCTCCACAGCTTATCGCCCGACAGGCCTCATTTATCCACAGAAACATGACAGTTTATCCACACTTTGAGAGCGGTTTTTGTGGTTTTATGCACAGCCTGATGGTGAAAACCGGCCTTCTTTCCACAGGTTATCCCAAATCAGGGTCTGGTCTTCCACAGAGAATCACGAATTGTTCAGCGGTTCTCCACAAAATTTGGAGCGATTCCTCCACTTTTTCCACACCTTTTTCATGGGTTATCCACAGATTCTGGCAGGTTATCCACAGAACGCGGTGTGTTTAGCCGCCCCACCCGGAGGCTGTCAGGGTGATCATGGAAAGCAGGTAAAAATGGATCAGGAATGGATACAGAAACGACCGCGTGCGCCAGGCGATCCAGCCAAACAAGAACCCCCCAAAGATGGTGGACAGGGTTTCTATTTTTGGTTTGCCGATATGTACCAGCGCGAAGGGCACTGCCTGAAGCCAGATGGCGTCCGGACCAAATCGCTGTCCGTAACCAAACAGCAGCCACCCCCGGAAAAGGAATTCCCAACCAATCAAGTCCAGGAAGAAGTTCAACGCCATGGTTGGGCCGGCCTGCCAGGCGTAGTAATCGCGCAGGGCGCCGCTGCCGCGCGCCAGCAGCCAGATCACCGGCGTAAGACCGATAATCCCAGCGGCGGTCAGTTTCAATCCCATTCGCCAATCGCCAATCCGAAAGCCGTACTTCGCCGGAGATTCCCGGAACAGCACCAGGGTGATCCCCACCGGCAGTATCAGATACAGCACAAAACGGTCAACGTAATTCCAGGGAGTCAGTTTCTCGTAGTGGTCCACCATCAGCGCCAGAGTGCTGACCACGGTGATGACAGCGATCTTGCGATCCATTTTGAGCTGCATTGTAACCTCCCGGTCAAAAAAAGTAGGGTTGAGATGGCCTCAACCCTACGCGTGATTCCCTCAATCCAATTTTACTGCCCCAGCACTTCTTCCAAAATCTCACGGGCCAGTTTAGGGTCGGCTTTGCCGCGCATTTTGCGCATCACCTGCCCCACAAACCAGCCGATAAGCCCCTCTTTCCCGCCGCGGTAGGCTGCCACCTCGTCCGGGTTCTCGTCCATCACTTCCGCGCATACCGTCCGGATAGCCGAGTCATCACTGACCTGCGCCAGACCTTCCGCCTCCACGATCTTCCCGGGGGCGGTCCCGCTTTCTTCCACCTTCTTAAGCAGCTTCTTGGCGGTGGCGTTGTTGATCGTCCCGGCGTCTGCCAGCTTCAGGATCTCCGCCAGGTTGGCCGGGGTGAGCTGGAGCTGGTCGGCGGTTTTCCCGCTCTCGTTCAGCATCCGCAGCACATCATTCATCAGCCAGTTGGAGACCGTTTTCGGGTCGCCGCCGTAAGCCAGCACGCTGGCTTCGTAGTAATCCGACAGGCTGCGCTCGCTGGTCAGCACCTCGGCATCGTATTGCGGAAGGCCGTAATCTTCCATAAACCGCTGCTGGCGGGCCAGGGGCAGCTCGGGGAAGTCCGCCAGGATTTCCGCTTTCCAGGCTTGGCTCAGATGCACCGGCAGCAGGTCCGGTTCGCGGAAGTAGCGGTAATCGGCCTCAGCTTCTTTGGAGCGCATCTTGCGCAGTTCACCTTTATCGGCGTCCCAATCCAGTGTCCACGGTTTGATCTCGTTCCCTGCTTCCACTTCGCGGATCTGCCTTTCCAGCTCTGTCTGCAGCGCGGTGCGCACCGCGTCAATCGAGTTCACGTTTTTGATCTCGGTTTTGGTGTTCAGCACCTCAGATCCCTTGACCCGGATGGAAATATTCCCGTCACACCGCAGGTGGCCCTTCTCCATATCGCCTTCGGATATGCCCAGCCAGCGGATCAACTGGCGCAGCCGGGTCAGATATTCGGCGGCTTCTTCCGGGGTGCGCAAGTCGGGTTTGGTGACCATTTCGATCAGCGGCACGCCGCAGCGGTTGAAGTCGATCAACCGCCGTGCGCGCTCGTTTTTGGTTTTTCCGGCGTCCTCTTCCATGTGCATCTTCTCGATCCGCACCCGCCGGGTGTAGCCTTCCGGCATCGGCAGATCCAGGAAGCCGCCCACGCCAATCGGCTGGTCAAACTGGGTGATTTGGAACCCTTTGGGCAGATCGGGGTAGAAATAGTTCTTCCGGTCAAAATGGGACACCTCCCGCACTTCGGAATGCATGGCGGTGGCCAGCAGGACTGCTTTTTCGACCACGTGTTTGTTCAGCACCGGCAGCACCCCGGGCAGGCCGGAGCATACCGGACAGATATTCGTGTTCGGTGGTTCCCCCCACGAATCCGCCTTACACGAGCAGAAAATCTTGGTTTTGGTGTTGAGCTGGATATGGGTTTCCAGGCCGATTACAGCTTCGTATTCTGTCATACAAATCCCTCGTCTCGGATGGGTTGCCAATCATTTTTCTTTATTATAAACCACCCCGGAAAGAAAAAGGATTAAACACCGCGAAGACCGGTGAGGAACGGATGTGGGCAGATAACATGCTTCCCCATCCGCGACCCCTCACCCCGGCTCTCACCACACAATATCCCCAGGATGTCGCTGCGGGGAGGGCACCCGCCCGGCGAAGCAACCTCCAACCCCCAAAAATGGCAGCGAGCGGTGTGGAGACCCACCATAAATATTCTTAAACCTTTGCGCTCAGTCGCTTAAGAATCAACACAATACTCCTTATACAAACCGGCATCTTGCCCGGCGCACTTTCCGCGATCGGGTAAGATTCTGTATAATATGAAGTAGAGCAAATTAAGGAGAGAAAACATGTCACTTAAAGGAAAGAAAATACTGTACCTGATTGGCCCCGGGTTTGAAGAGCTGGAATTCTACGTTCCTGTGATGCGGCTGCAGGAAGAACACGCCGAAGTGGTGGTAGCCGGAGAAAAAGCCGGCAAATCTTATTTTGGCAAGCACGGCAGCTGCATGGACGGCAAAGCCGATGTCGGCTTCGATGAGGTCGACCCGGCTGAATTTGACGCCGTCATCGTCCCGGGTGGTTGGGCGCCGGATAAGATCCGCCGCTTCGACAGCGTCAAGAAGATCGTCAAAGAGATTTACGACTCAGGGAAGATTGTGGGGATGATCTGCCACGCCGGGCTGGTGGGCATCAGCGCCGGGATCGTGGCCGGGCATCAATCGACCGGCTCCGAAGGCATCAAAGACGATCTGATCAATGCCGGCGCCAGGTGGCGCGACGAGCCCGCCTTCCGCAGCGGCAACATCGTCTGGGGGCGGGTGGTGGCCGATATCCCCGATTTCTGCCGCGAGCTGGTCAAAGCCCTGAAAGAGCAATAACCTTTACGGAGTACCCCTTCTGACACCTCACACTTCACCGTGTGGGGTGTTTTTCTTTTTCCCCGCAGCATCGCTTTATCTCTGGGTTGCTCTCAATGCAGGTCAGCGAACGACTTCACCCCAGCCAACGGGGGGGATGTTATTCAGATAAACCTGATCGCGCACGAACTTAAAATCTCGCTATAATCAGATTAATCACAATTGTTCCCATTTGTTTTCTTCAGGGAGGATGGCATGGACTTTATAGCCGCGGAGGAGCAGTATCGTTGGATCACGGATCAATACCAGCGTGGGGCAATCAACCCGACACAATACCAGGATAAGATTGAACAATTAAAAGTGCGTGACCCATCCGGGCGTTTGTGGATGCTTCAAGCAGGCAGCGGGAAATGGTTTGTTTTCCAGAATGGGACCTGGATGCCGGGCCAACCCTACCCACCCAACCCGCCCGTTACGCCGCCTTTCCAGGAGGGCAAAAAAAAAAAAAACAAAAAAAAAACCCTGGGTTTTGCCCTGATCGCCGG
>ENA-OSEO01002481-OSEO01002481.1-sediment-metagenome-genome-assembly--contig:-NODE-2481-length-25898-cov-4.244994_pt1 | contig 25898 bp, 22 predicted proteins | sample MGYA00237883_ERZ534232 | MGnify/ENA metagenome assembly ERZ534232
TTGATGAGGCGGTAGACGGCGCTGATAGCCATGATTGTCTTTCCGGAGCCTGTCGCCATCTGGATCAGCGCACGCGGGCGATCGGCTCTCAGGGACGCCTCCAGCGCCTCCACGGCACGAACTTGATTGGCGTAGAGGTTGCCGCGATCCATCGACGGGAGCGTCTGCAGGCGGGACCGAAGAGAGGACGGATAGGCCGGATCGGTCGCATAGGGACCGTCCTGCGAATGCCAATCGCGCGACCACACAGGGAGCGTCTCGGCCTGGACCCACTCACGCAGGGTCTCGGGGCGATGGAATTGGAAGACGGTGCGCGATCGCGGGTGCGGATCGAGGTGGTTCCAGAAGATGGTCTCGGTGCCGGTGCTCACGTAGCGAAAGGGCAGTGGAGTGACCGGCGGATGGAGATCGTAGGCCAGGCCGGACGTATACCTGTCAGCCTGGATCTCGACGCCGCGCAGCGTGTGGCCTTCGGGCTTGGCTTCCAGTGCGCCGACAGGTCGGCCGTCGACGAAGATCAGATAGTCCGCGTAGCCCAGGCCGCCTGCGAGCGGAAACTCGCGAATGGCGATGCCGGGTCCGGCGGAGAGATTCACCTGATCGCGCGACTGGACGAGCCAACCCGACTCGGCGAGCCTGACATCGATCGTCTCTCTGGCGCGTTCTTCCGGTGTCCGCATCCCGATGGCTTTCGTTGCCACGGCCTCCTTGCGGGGATTTGTCGTTCATGATAACAGAAGAAGCCCAGGATGTTCACTGCGATCGCCGAGCCTCAGTGAGGAGGCAGGTCCCTGTGCCGGGCAGTTCCCCAGCATGGAAAGACTCGCGCGGCGATGAGCTCCGCACTGATCCTGTTTCTAGGTATACTCTATCCACATGGCGTCGCTGAATGAGGTGAATACATGACGAGCCACGCGGAGTTCGACGAGATTGGGCATTGGTCAGAGGTCAAGCTTGAGATCATCAGGGAGTACGCGGCCGCATACTCGAGGATCCTCACAGCGCGGCCTCGCCTTGAACACATCTACATCGACGGGTTTGCCGGAGCCGGCACGCACATCTCCCGTGCAACGAAGGAGTTTGTGCCGGGATCCCCGCTGAATGCCCTTCACGTCGAGCCCCCGTTTCGCGAATACCACCTCATCGACCTCCACCACGGCAGGGTCGAGCACTTACGTTCCATCGTCGGATCACGCGCAGATGTTAGGTTCTACGAGAGGGACTGCAATGACGTCCTGCCGAACTGCATCTTCCCAACGTTGGAGTGGAAGTCATTCCGCCGCGCACTGTGTCTCCTTGATCCGTACGGACTTGACCTGGACTGGCGGGTCATCGACATGGCAGGCAAGCTCGGAACCGTCGACCTGTTCCTCAACTTCCCCGTGCTCGACATGCATCGCAATGCCCTATGGCACGAACCGGAGCGTGTTCCGCCGGAGCGGCTCGCACGCATGACACAGTTCTGGGGCGATGAGTCATGGCGAGAGGTTGTGTACGAGGAGCGCGAAACGCTCTTTGGGAAGGATCTTCAGAAGAAACACGCCGCAAATGACGTGCTTGCGGAGGCCTTCCGCAAGCGCCTGCAGGAGGTAGCAGGCTTTGGGTATGTGCCGGCACCCATGCCCATGAGAAACTCGGTCCACGCTGTGATCTACTACCTCTGCTTCGCGTCGCCAAAGGCTGTTGCGGCCAGCATTGTCGAGAGCATCTTCAGCAAGTACGCTAGGTACGGTGAGTGAACATGGCCGGACCTTCTCGAATCGAGTGGACTGAGGCTTCCTGGAACCCTGTCACGGGTTGCACGAAGGTCAGCCCGGGTTGTCTCCACTGCTACGCGGAGCGGATGGCCAAGCGGCTACAGGCAATGGGCCAGCCGAACTACCGCAATGGGTTCCGCGTGACGCTTCACCCGTCGGCGTTGGAGGCACCGCTTTTCTGGGCCCGCTCGCAGCTCGTCTTCGTCAACTCCATGAGCGACCTCTTCCACGAGGATGTCCCGCTGGAGTTCATCCAGAAGGCCTTTGACGTCATGTCCCGCGCCCGCCAACACACCTTTCAGGTGCTCACGAAGCGCGCAGAACGTCTGGAGGAACTGGCGAAGAGGCTCCCATGGCCGAGCAATGTCTGGATCGGGGTGAGCGTTGAGAGCGCCGACTATGCCTACCGCATCGACCACCTACGTCGTGTCCCCGCCCACACGCGGTTCATCTCGTTCGAGCCGCTGCTGGCGAACGTCGGAGATCCGGATCTCAGGGGCATTCACTGGGCCATCGTCGGCGGCGAGTCCGGACCCGGCGCACGGCGAATGGAGCCCGAATGGGCGCTCGCAATCCGCGATCGATGCCAACAGCAGTCCGTGCCGTTCTTCTTCAAGCAGTGGGGAGGCGTGCACAAGAAGAAAGCTGGTCGAGTTCTCGACGGCCGCATCTGGGACGAGTACCCAGCGTGGTCGGTGACCGCAATCGGGACGCGGCACGGCTAGTGCGCCACGGGATCATGCTTCCTTCTGTGCCTGTCTCTTCACCTGCTATGCGCGCGTGGCGGTCGCACTGATCGTCGATCAGTGCAAGCCGGAATGCCCAGAAGCTCCGTTACTGTGGTCATGGCTCGCACTCGGATCCGCATGCGCCCTGCGCTTGTTAGCGGAGCTTCTCGACGTTCTCGATCCCCGTGCGATAGGCCCTCACGAGATCCCGCCGTTGGGGACTATCGGCAAGCCGATCACTGAACTGATCCGACGCCAGCAACACGTCAATTGCATCCACAATCGATGCCCTCGTGACTGGTGTCGCAATGTTCACAGCATCAAGCCCGGCGAGGAACGCGCCCGCCATCTCGAACGTCAAACCCCCGAACTGCTCGTAGTCGATATCGAAGCGGCGTATACCGGACAGCTCGTAGGATTCCATTGCCACACACGCGTCCGCCAGGTCGTCCGGGCGCATTCCCAAGGCAGCGGTCCAAAGCTTGATCGCGATAATCAAGGGAAGCGGAGCAACGGGCAAGGAGTGCGCCGGAATGACGATCATGACCGCGTGCTCCACTGCTTCCGCGAGTCCTACGCCCTGGATCCGATGACCGTCGGATACGAGGATCTCATGAGGCGGCTCGTGTGACGGATCCACCGCCAACACGTCAATCTCGCTGCCATCCTCCGTGCGGAAACGATGCGGAATGCCGGTACCTGCGAGACCCGCGTTCAGGAGGACTGTTCGGACGGCGGTGAGTCCTCCATCGATGGTTACAGCAAGATCCAGATCGCGCGTTGTCCGAGGAAGTCGAACACCGTGCAACAACAACGCCGAGGCCCCGATCACGGCGAACGGCAAGCGGGCGGCTTGCAGAATGTCGTCAAGCCGTCCGAGAGTGTCCACCGCACGTCGCCCGAGACGATCTACAACGTCCATGCAAGATGCTCCTTCCGCAATCGAACGGCAGCCTCGCCAAGGCGATCGTCTTCTCCTCCCATCAGCTCGGCATACGCGAGCACCGGATGGACAACAGGAAGGCAGCCGGCAATCGTTGCATCTCCCGCCAGGTCGCGCGAAAACGCACGATGGAGTTCGACGGATCCTGCCTCCGACGGCGCAAGGCGAAGCGTCCGGCGGAGGAGCGACTCGTCCTGATCACGTATGTAGAGACGAACGGCGCTTGCTCGAAGGTGGCCAGTCAGCCGATCAGCTGCGAGTTCTCCTCCGACGATCACGGGTGCGTTCTTGGGCAGCGACTTGAGCAGAAGCATCATCTCGTCGTCCTGCGGCGCGCGGTATCTCCCGATCAGCAGGCGTGAGGCGAGGACGTCCGCGTAGGCGTCGCACCACAGCGCGAGCATCCTGTCCGGCTGGAGGATTCGATGGGCCCCGCGCCCTGCGCGCCGAATCAGCCCATGTTCCCGCCAAGCAACGACGAGTCTCGAGATCATGCCTAGGGAGACGTCCGTTGCCTCGGAATGATCGCGGTAGGTTGCCGTGACGTCCGGTCCGTGCCGCAGAAACTGAAACAGGACGCACGCCGCCTGCGGGCTGATCCGACGAGCGTGCGGCCCAACCGCAGTCCGGCTCGGCTTGCGTCCGGTCACGGACAGCAGAAGCTGGGAGGCAAGGTCGAGATGCATGTTTCCGGGCGCATCGACGAACCAGATCCGGCGATTCCGAAGCTCCTGAGCGAGCGGCTCCGATATGGCTGATGCGATCAGCAGGAACTCCGCACCTGGCAGATGCGTTCGACATTGCTCTCGGATGTACTCAACCTCCGGTAGATGGGCCGGACGCAACGTCCGCTTGACTTTCGCACAGACGGTGACCTCGTCTCCGGACGGAAAACGCATCCCAAAAACGGCGTCGATCATCGGCTGCAGATCCTTCGGAACTGCGTGCGTCCGGGAGATCTCAACCTGCGCGGCCTCGCGAACCTGACGCAGACTGCTTGCCAAGAGGTTGCCGGCTGTCATGTCGTTCATTCTTGTCCCATGTTCACGTGACGTGAACATACTCTATCCGTGAACAAACGTCGTGTCAATCCAGTGTCCAACGAACAGGTACAGGCCTTTATTCTTGAACTCCACGTGAGTCCCTGCGGCGGTCTTGCGGATGCAAACGGGACGACAGGGCACTCGCGGGGCGGGCAAGGTGTCGGAAATCCGGACGATGTTCCAAGACCCTGACGGCGCGTTGATGCTCCGTTTCCGGTCGCCTATCATCGGGGCATGCACCTACACCCTTCCCATCTTGCCGCCTATGCGGAACTTGTCGGCTCTCTCCAAGGGGAGAAGCCATCTGCGGTCCTCGATCGCGTGCAACGCGAGATCGAGGCAGGCACCCTCGATCCCAAGGACGTGTTCGTGACGCTTGACGGCACGGGAGATCACGTCGTCGGCACGATCCGCCTCGTGCGCACGGGGCCGGACGAAGCCTTCTTGACGCAATGGAGAGGACGAGACGGCACGCGGCACACGATCGCGGCCTTGCTCGGCGAAGCGCGCGCACGCGCTGACGAACTGGGCATCCGCGATGTGAGTACGCGCGTACACGACGACGGCATGACCGAGGATTACCGAAACGCTCTCCTCGATGCGGGATTTGCTTCGGACAACCGCCGCGTGGAGTACAAAACCCCGCTCTCCCAGTTGCCCCTCGAAGGAACGTCCGATCTGGTGTGGAAAACCATGGCGGAGACGGGAGAGGACCTCGTCCTCGACGTGCTTCGAGACGCGAGCCTCGACACACCGGACGGCGTGGACACGCGTGCGGGCTTGGCGGCGATCGAGAACCTGCTCGACGGCTGCTACGCCGACCTGGATCCGCGAACGGTGCAGGTGGGCACGCTCGACGGCGCGGCCGTGGCGGTCCTGTTCTGCGCCGCGACGCCCGAGGACGGTTGGTCGACGATCAACTTTATGGGGATCGTTCCGTCCCATCGCGGCCGGGGCATCGGCGTGCAGGTTCACCTGCACGGCATCGCCACGCTCCGCGAGCTCGGCGGGGTGACCTACCACGACGGCACGAGCGAGTCGAACGCCACGATGCTCCGCCTGTTCGAGAAGCAGGGGTGTGTCGAGTTTCACCGGATGGAGGAGTGGCGCGCGATCACGCAGCGGCCGTGAGCGACGCCTCCTGACCGGCCGTCTACCGCATGGCGGCCTCGAGGCCGGGGACGAACGCGGCGCCGGCTTTGATCTCTACGGTCGAACGCGCGAGGTCGTCGCCGAACGGCTCGGCACGCCCGCCGAGGATCGGTGCGAGGAACGCCTCGGCGACGGCCATGAACGACATGCGGTTCTCCGGGCGCGCGAATCCGTGTCCTTCGTCCGGGTAGAGCACGTACGTCACCGGAATACCCCGCTCCTGCATGGCGGCGACGATCTGATCGGACTCGGCCTGCTTGACGCGCGGGTCGTTGGCTCCTTGGCCGATGAGCAGCGGCCTTCGGATGTCGCCGACGTGGGACAACGGAGAGCGTTCGGTGAGGAGACGGCGGCCTTCTTCGGTGGACGGATCGCCGACGCGCTGCGTGAGCAGCGGCAGCATCGGCATCCAATAGGCGGGGATGTTCTCGAGCAGGGTGATCAGATTCGACGGGCCGACGATGTCGACGCCGCACGCGAACGTATCGGGCGTGAACGTCATGCCGGCGAGCGTCGCGTAGCCGCCGTAGCTGCCACCGGCGATCGCCACCTTGGCACGGTCGGCGATCCGCTCCGAGACGGCCCAGTCGATCGCGTCGAGCAGGTCTTGATGCATCTTCGCGCCCCATTCATGGTTGCCGGCGTTGATGAACGCCTTGCCGAACCCGGTGGAGCCGCGGAAGTTGACGCTCAGGACGGCGTAGCCGCGATTGGCGAACCACTGGTGAAACGGATTGTATCCCCACAGGTCGCGGCCCCACGGGCCGCCGTGCACCCACAAGACGAGCGGCAGCGGCGCAACGGGCACGCCGTCTTCGTCCGGATCGCTGCCGGCCGGCAGGGTGAGGTAGCTGACGAGCGGGAGGCCGTCGCGCGCCGTGAGCACGCGCGGATGCATCGCAGCGAGCGGCTGTCCTTCGAGCGCGTCGGTCTGGGTGAACAGAAACGCGATCTTCCCGCGCTCGCGGTCGTACAGGTGGTAGCGCAGCGGACCGCGGTCGCCCTTGTAGGCGACGATCCAGCGACGATCGTCGAGGCTGCGGCTGACGACCTCGAGCTCGCCGTCGGCCGCCTTCTCCAGCCGTGCCAGGTCCGCGCGCACCGCCTCGTCGACCACGTGCCAGCGTTGCTTCGTGTGGCGAAACCCCACCGCTTGCACCGCCTTCGTTTGGGGGTGGATCCAGAAGCCGTCGGCGTCGACCCGATCGTCCTGCGCGAGGATCTCCCGCTTCCCGGTGCCGAGGTCCCACGCGACGAGGGCGGCGGTGTTGCGGCCGCGGCTGTCGGTCAGGTAGAGGGCATCGCCGGAGGCGGAGAGTGTGACGGCGTTTGTCGTCATCGCGTCCTCGGCCGGGATGTCGGTGAACGGCGCCCAGCCGTCGCCCGAGCGGGCGAACACCTGCATCGACCCTTGAGGTGTGACCTGGAGCGCGAAGCGCACCTGGAACGTCCCGTCGGTGAGGAAGCCGACGAATCTGTCGTTTGACTGCACGAGCCGCCGCTCGCCGGTTAGGAGGCTGACGCGGTAGAGGTCGTGCAACCGCGGGTCGCGGTCGTTCATCGCGATCAAGGCCTCTTCGGGATAGCGCGGGCTCAACTGCTGGATCTGCGCCTGGACGCCGCGGGCCGGAGTCAGGTCGCGGCACGCTTCCGTCGCCACATCGAGGCAGTAGACGCGCCAGTTCTCGTCACCGTCTGCGTCTTGAAGGTAGAGGATGTGATGGCTCGTGTACGCCCACTCGTATGCGCGGACGCCGCGGCCGGTGTCGCGCGTCACGACGCGCGCGTCTTTCGGCGCCGCGGCCGGGGCGACCCACACGTTCAAGACCCCGTTCCACGGGGCGAGGTAGGCCAGCGTCTCTCCGTCCGGACTGATCGTCACTGAGGTTCGATCAGGGTTGCCGAACAACACGGTGCGGGGAATCAACTCGGTCTGTGTCATGATCGCGCTCCTTTGCCTTCCGCGGTGCCATCAGCGGGCGACGGGACGGTACGGCACGAGGCCGTCTTCGTCACCCGTACGTATCGGTGCCGACCGGCGCGGTTCAACGGCGCCGCGCGGAGGCGCTCCTCACGCCACGCCGCAGCCGAGACGATCGACCTTCCCCTGATGCGTGGCTCAGTCGCGTGTCGACGAGGCGGGCTCCTTGCCGCCCATGTCGAGACGGAAGGGCGGGTAGTCGTCGTGCAGGAGGGCGGCGTAGGTGCCGACGCGCCATACCCAGCGATTGAGCCCCATCACGAAATCGAACAGCCCGCGCGGATAGCGGCCCTTGAACAGCAAGATGAAGCCGGCGATGAGGACGAGGAGAAAGATCAGTCCTCCGCCGGCTCTGACGGCCGGGTTGTCGGCGGCTTGACTGGCGGATGTCCACGACCACAGCCCCGAGGTGAACAGGCCGACGACGATGTAGTGCGGAATCGCGAGCAGCCACCACTTCACCAGCGCCAGGCCGCGCGACAGGTGCGCGGGATAGGTGACGGCGAGTCGAGCGGGATAGTCGACGTCCTGGAGGGTGAACGGCGGATAGCGGTCCGTGCCGAGCGCGCCGTAGGTGTAGAAGACCACGCGCCACGTCCACCGCATCACGCCGACGTTGAAGTCGAAGAGGCCCCTTGGATAGCGGCCGGTGAACAGAATGGCGATCCAGGCGAAGACGGTGAGCACGACGAACGCGGCCCACAGGAACGCCAGCACGATGTAGTGGGGAATCGCCAGGAACCACTTGATGAGCCACAGCGCCGGGCTCAGAACCGGGTCCAGCGCGCCGGTGACGGCCACGGGATAGGCGCCTTGGGCCGACGGCTCGCTGCCGGCGGCCGGCGCGACCGCGGCGCCCGAAGATCGTGTGCCCGCGATCAGCAAGAGCGCGGCGACGGCGGCGAGAACGAGGCCGGCGCCCAGCATTCCGAGGCTGATGGAATAGAGAATCGGCAGCCGCATGCCCGCGATCGCGGAGGCGGAGACGCCCGCGGTGCCGTCAGCCTTCATGATGGCGAATTCCGGTTCGAATTCCGGGGACATAGTACGAAACTGCCCCTTGGCGCCCCTCGGAATGCCGCCGGGGTCTTTGTTCTTGAATCGCACCCATCACACTCCATCCCGGATCTCGCAGAAGCGGATTCGAGAATAAAGGCCTGACCCTACGTCCGCGCTCGGGATCAGCCCCTGCCCCCCATGTCTGTTTTCCCTCGCCCGCTGTCTGGTCCTCGCGGGGGACTGACACCGACGGCACAGTCCAATGGACTTGGGAAAACACCGCGCGAGCGGATCGGGACGTACGTGCCGCACGCGGGAGCTGGGAAGCAGCTGTCGTCGAACAGTATGCATTTCAACCAGAACTGATCCTGGAAGGCGCCGGAGCGCCGCCTTCCGTTGTGCCCGTACGAGGCCTGAATCATAGGCCGGAGTTGCGTCTTGCGTCTTGCGTCTTGCGTCTTTTGAATGGCGGATTGGTTGACAGATCAGATCCATTGTACATTGTGTTCACGAAGGAGGCATCATGAAGAAGGCACTCGTGTCGGTCATCCTCTTCAGCGCTGTCCTGCTGCCAGGATGCATCTTCCAATCGTTCTTTGACCACCTATTCCCTGGGATCCCCGATGACGGACCCGCGGCGTTCTCATCTGCTGTGGTGACGTATGGGTTTCAGGCTCAAGTGGTCCACGAGGGAGTCGACGAGACACGAAACCTTGCTGTTGAGTTCGCCTCCATCGCTCCCATCCTCTACACCGCGGCGCTCGACGACTATCAGTCCCATTCCCCTGTGGACGACCTCCCCTATGTCTACATCAGCTTCCGCCTCGATCCCACGGGGACCACAATGCAGTATCTGGGCGCCTGGCGCCGAATCCAGTACTACGACAACGGGGTCCTGTGGGAGCGCAGGGATCAGATCACAGCTGAGGACATACCGCTCCACCGAGAGGTTAACGGCAACAAGTACTTCCGGGTTGATGCCAGCCACAGCCCTGAGTGGGCTCGGCTAATCTACGTTGAATACCGCGATTGGCACGTTGGAACAGCGAGCCAGGCGGACCCCAACTACAGAATCAAGGACCCGTACCTTGTACAAGGAGACTTTGGCGCAGACTCGGATCGGTACATCGAGATCGAGTTGCGTCAGTGACATCGACCATCCTCTCCGTAATCCCGGTGACACAAACCTCGTAATCCCGGTGACACAAACCTCATTTGCGGTGGATTTCGGTGACTTGAACCTCACTCCCGGACACGACCATACGGTCCGAGCTCCGGAGGGCCGACCGCTGCGCGATTGGCCGGGCGCGGTTTCCGGATCCGGGCGCTGCGGGGACGTTGCATGCTGTTGTTATGCGTGCTCTCAGAAAGGAATCTCATCATCGATCGCCTCTTGGCTTTGCCCGGCGGCAAAGCCACGCTCGGTCCCCTCCGCTGTGATGGCGTCCAGTGCTTCAACTGGCGCACTCCGCTGGAGGCGGCGTGCAATCCGCTCGCACTCCTTAGATAGGCGGTCCTGGGCAGAATCACCCGCTGCGGGCCGACAATACCCAAGTAGGCCATGAACCAGCTTGCCGACGAGGTAGTCGGGTTCCTGCTTCCAGAACGCGCGAAGCCGGTTCGCCTTGGAACCGCTGGCATGCTCGTATCTTGGATCGTAGATGTCCCGACCGGTACTCTCAGCAACAGACTCGGCCAACGTCCGGTTCGAGAAGCTCAAGACGTAGCCGCCGCCCATCTGGAAGAGCTTCTCCAGCTTCGTCCTTTCGATGAACGTCAGATCAGAGATGAGCGCATCCCTGCCTGTCGCTGCGCATGACGTTGATGCTCAGCGGACGAACAAGAGCGCAGCTCTTGGCCGGTCCGCTGGAGCGACTTGCTCGGCACCTCTTCAGTCTTGCTGGTTCGCAGCGCGTGCCGTCCATTGGAGCGCCGCTTCGATGCGGCGTCGGTGCGCAGTATCAATCTGCTTTGGCGCGAAACGAACGTACCTCTCGGCAGCATCTCTCTGTGCCCCCGTGAGCCCGGCGAGATACCGCACAACCTGCTCGGCGGTAGGTGTCTTCTCGGAACCGTTGAACGTTGGCGGCAGATTGGTCCAGACGACGTGAGCCACCCCGTGGGCAACGCCCCACTCGGCAAGCCCAGGAATCAACACGGGAGATGGCTGGTCGGCAGACCAAGTGCCGACATCTCTGTCTTCATTCTTCTCAAGGATTCCCTCGCGCTTGCGAAGATCTGTTCTTGCGGTGGCAAGATCGGTTGCGTCCATCACCGCCCACAACGAGCGAACGGTCCTTTCAGTTGGGGGCCAAGACAAGTGTGATTCGTCCATCTTGTGACTCTCTGGCGAACTCGACATGAATCAACGGACCGTCATCAAACCACCGCCGTTGAATTGCGAGTCCTCTTGGGTCCCAGACCAGAGAGCCCCAACCAAGGCAGGCGATCGTAGCCAATGCGTCTCCTTTCTTGCCAAACCATGATTGGTGTGCAGACCGGCAGCATAGCGTCCACTGCTGGCAACGTTCGGTCAGTGAGCAATTCGAACGGCTCACTTTGCAAGCGTCGCGTACAGCCACGAAACCGGCGGATCAAATCGAGCGTTCAAGCCGGTCGAAACGCGGATGGCTTTGCCCTCAGAGAATTGCGGTATGCGTCCCCGGAATTCCAAGAGCCACACCCCCGTCGCGGTCAGTCCACATCCACGGGGGTGTTCCCGTCTCCCTGCGAAATCCAATGGCACACCCTTTCTCAATCATACCTCTCCGCAGCGCGCGGGAACGCCCTCCGCTGCCGGCCGACGCGAGCCTCCGCCGCCTCGCCCTCGGCTCCCCACGAACCCCGCCCGGACGCGATGGCAGGACCTGCGACGACTCGCGCCTACCGCTCCACCCGATCGAGCTTCTACAGGTCCAGCCGGATCGTGATGACGTCGGCCGCGTCGCCGGTGAGCGCGGCCGCCGATCCGACCCACTCGGTCGGGTTCGTGGCGCTGCCGAGCGACGTCGACCACGTCTTGAACGTCAACAGGTCGACGATCGTGTGCGCCTGCGCTCCGTTGAGGGTGAAGTAGCGCGATCCTCCGTCGCTGTGCGAGTACGGCAGGTTGTAACCGCGGATCTCGTGCACGTTTGTCCAGGCGAACCAAACGTTCGCTTGCGTCTGGCGCGCGCGGAAGTACTCGATGGCGTCCTCGCTTGCGCTGAGCCGCGCCTCGAAGTACGTGTTGGAGAAGTCGCCGCCGTCCCAACTCGCGACGATGGTCTTCGTCGCCGGATTGTAGCTGCCGTTCCGGAAGGTCATCGTCGTTCCGACGACCCCCGCATGGGACGCCCCGTACTGCGGGTCTTGCTGGATCGTCGACGCGAGATGGAACTCCAGCCGCCCGCTGACGTTGCCCGGCGCTGCCCTGCGGACCGTCACCCATTGGAAGTCGACATACTCCCATACGCCGCTTCTCTGGCCGACGACGTAGATTCCCAACCGATTGTCGCCTTCGACCAGCGGCCACGTCCCGCCGCTCGGCGTCAGCCACTCGGTGCCACGGCGAACGTCGTATCCGAGCGTGGCGCCGCCCGACACGGCCGATACCTTGATCCCCAGCCTGTCGCTGCTCACGGTGAGCCCGTCGACCAGGGGCACGTCATCGCCTTGGTCGTTCACCGCCGCGAGGCTGTACGCCGGGAAGAGGTCGTCGCCGACCGTCCCGAGCTCGAACTCCTCCCACCGCGCGGCAATGCGGGACCACGGGATCACCGCCGACTTGGCGTGATAGCGGATCACGGGGAAGCTCGTGCTGTTTCCGGCGTCGATCTCCTTCTTGTTGGCACCGGACTCGTACGGGTCGAACGTCCCGTTGGTGTACGTGATCCGACGCGACGCGTCGCCCGGGTAGTTCGGGTCGGCGATGTACAGCGTCCCCGTGATCACATCCGCCCCGTAGACGATCATCGCGTGGCCACTTTTCTTCGTTGCAGTCCAGATCGCGACGAACTGCGGCTCTCCCGTGACGCGGATCGCGAAAAGGAAGGCGAGCCAGGTGAAGACGTCATCGGTCGTTTGGAGTTTCTCGATGGTCTTGTTGAGCCAGCCGCCCCAATCGGTGACGTTCTGGATCGTCGATGCGAGCCGGTAGCCGTCGCTGTCGTCGTACCAGAAGGCGGGCGAGGCGGGAGCGTCGCCGTTGTTGTCGTAGAGGTTCCACAGCGACGGTGCGCCGTTCAGGCGCTTCTCGGTGTAGTACCACATCGCGGTGAGGGATTGGCCCATGCAGTGCCCACCGGGCGCGATGTACGAGCCGCGGTTCGTGAACTGCCAGTCGTCAATTCTCGGCCGGAATCCGCCGTCGTGGAAGCTCTGGGCAAGGAGCTCCTTGCTCTGTATCGCGGCGATGAGGAAGGCGCTGAAGTGAGCCGTCGCCACCGTGATCGACGTCGGCGTCTCCGTCACAAGCGGCATCCCTTCGAACTTCCCGTGCTCGTCAACGAAGAACCCCATCGCGAAGTACCCGTCGGGGATGACGACAGGAACGGTCACCGTCAGGATCTGGTCGGCGAACGCCCCACCGTTGTCCACCTCGACCAGCGGCGTCAGTGCCGTGATCTGCGGGCCCGGATCGCCGGTGATCGGGGTATACGAGATGTGGAATGTCTTCGAGGTCGGATACGCTCCGGCCGGGACGTCGATCGTCATTCCGTCGAGTGGGCCGCCAGGATCGCTGACCGTGACAACTCCGCCTGCCGTGCCGATCGATTGGCTCGTCACGGGAATTGACGACCCGCTCGCCCACGGGATCCCCGCCCCTCCCGGATTGAGGAGCCCCTGGATCCACTCGCATCCCGCGAGGCCAAGGAGTACTGCCAGGCCGAGCGCTAGGAAGGCCACCATTCGAAGCCATCGCCCCATCGCCATGCCTCCTTCGCACCGGCCGAACTGGGTTACGTTGCCGGCCAGCGCGCTAAACCATACTGGGTCCCTATCGGAATGCCAAGAGGATCCACGCTTGCTCGCGATCGACACACGTGAACCCAGGAATCGCCTCGACGCTCGACCTTGTCCATCGAGGCAGTCCGGCGAGCGGTGATCCCACTCGCTCCAGTTCGGTGCCATGCTTCCGGAACTCGCCCGGCCTCAACTCCCGGTGGACGGGCCCGCAGGCCGAATCGAGCGACAGGAACCCTCGAACCAAAGATCTCGTACCTTGGCGCGGCGTCGCAGCTGGCGTGCATCTCTAGACTGAGTCGGATGGAGATGCTCGTGGGTGGGCAGATCGGATGAAGGCAGAACGACGAGTTCGTCAGTTCGTGGGTCAGACGGACCGCCCTCCCACAAGCCGGGACAGCATCAGGAGCGCAGCTCGCGCTGCAGCTCGTGTTCACAAGGCCAGGCTGGAGAGCGCAACCCTCGCGAACCCTCCATTACACTCGCATGGACGGAGGTTCCGCATGCACTGTATCGGTGTCGATGTGAGCAAGCAAGAGCTGGAGGTCTCTCACGAGATGAGCATGATCGCAGGGGTGGCGTTGTGCGGTTCATGGTCGCAACGAGTTGTACAACGCCGGTCGAGGAGCGAGTGCGTGCGCATATCTTCCTGTGCCTGGTGTTCCGCCGTCTGGAGAGCGGGAACTTCAGTCTGAAACGCAACTGCTGAAGATGAGTGAGCCGCTTCCGGAGAAAGAGAAGGCGCTCACCTCATTGGGACTCGAACACCCAATCGGCCAAGGTATCCAGTGCGATCTGAATGCTCCGCTTCTCGCCTTCGCGAAACAGGAGTTCTCTCTCCCTTTTCGCCGGCTGCTCTTTCAGCCAGATGTTGGAGTCAGTGGCAACGACCGCGCCGACCTTGACGCGCAGCCAGGCACCAACAATGAATAACGTTGCTGCCTCCTGCTCTGCTGCCACGACCCCCGCTCGCTTCAGCAGTTCGTCCAACGTGTGGTCACGCGAGTAGTAAGCATCTCGCGTGTACCCGACGCCACACCAGAACGGGTAACTGCTGCAGCGTGCCGTGCCTACCAGCGCAGCGGTCACGTCAAAATCAGCGACGGCCGGGAAGCCCGGGGGGAGATAGGCGCCAGACGTTCCGTCACCGCGGTATGCAGCCGTAAGGATGACAGCTGATCCAATCGGGATCTCAGGCTGCCTCCCCCCCGCCGAGCCGACGCGGATGAAGACGCTCACTCCTCCTCGCGCTAGCTCCTCAAGCGCGATCGACGCTGATGGTCCACCAATCCCGGTGGAACAAACGCAGAGACCCGCGCCGCGATACGAACCTTGATACAGACTGAACTCCCGGTTTTGCGAGAGCAGATCGGCAGCGTCCATGTGGGTGGCAATTCGTTCCGCCCGGCCAGGATCACCGGGAAGCAACGCGAGCCTTGGCAGTTCGACTCCGTCCGGTATCTGGACATGTTTCATTCAGATCTCTCCTCGCTAGGCGGCTCAGCCCCTGCGTTCGCGTGGTAGGCAATCAGGTCCACCGGCGTCACAGACACGGATACGGAGTGTCCGATGGCTCTCCGTTCGTCCCCCTCCGCAACGGTCGCATCGATCTCTCCGAGAGGGGTAGACACAAGGTAGCGGATAGTGTGTCCCTGAAAGCTCGCGAAACGGACTTCGCCGGGGATCGCATTGACTGCGGAAGCTGTATTTCCCAGTATGACGGCCTCTGAACGAAACAGGAGCTGAACAGCATCGCCGGGGCTTGCGTCCTGCTCGCCCCGCCATCGAGCACAGAGCTGAAGGGCACCGGCCGATACCATTACCTCGGATCCGTGCGAGGTCTCGACGAGACCGTCAAGTCGGTTATCATACCCCATGAAGTGCGCGACAAACGGCGTAGCGGGATTGCGATACAACAAATCCGGTCTATCAACTTGCTCGACGACTCCCCGGTTCAGCAAAGCAACCCAGTCCGACATACTCAGCGCCTCGAGTTGGTCGTGGGTCACGTAAATCGCTGTTGTGCCAAGCTCTTGCTGGATGCTGCGGAGTTCGACGCGCATGACTTCGCGCAGCTTGGCATCAAGATTGGAGAGGGGCTCGTCGAGCAAGAGAAGAGCCGGCTCGACCGCAAGCGCGCGAGCGAGCGCAACTCGTTGGCGTTGTCCTCCGGACAACTGCATCGGCAAACGTTTCGCGAATTCCCCTAGTCCGACGAGCTGTAGCCACTTCGATACCTTGTCCGGGATCTCGCGTCGCCCAACCCGTCGCATTCTGAGCCCAAAGGCGACGTTGTCAAAGACGTTCAGGTGTGGGAACAGCGCGTACGATTGATAGACAACCCCGAAGTTGCGCCGGTGCGGGGGCACCGCCGTCACATCCCGGCCGTCCAGAATGATCCGCCCCGATCGCGGGCGGATGAAACCCAGTACGCTCCGGAGCGCGGTCGTCTTACCACACCCGCTGGGTCCCAGGAGGGCGAGAAACTCCCCCTCCGCGAGGGATAGCGAAAACCCTCGAAGAACCGGATCGTCATGCCCGTACCCGGCAGTCAACTCGTGAATTTCCAAGAAGCTCATGGGGATTGTCTGTCTCCTGTCTAGATATGTCGTGACAACCCAAGCGCACTCTCAGCAACCTGCGTGATGATCACAGTGAAAAGGATCATCAGAACCGACAGCGCTGCAACCAGTGGGTTGAAGTAGTACTCCATGTATGACAGCATCTGAATTGGCAGCGTTGTGTACCCTGGACCAGTCAGAAACAGCGAAATCGGTACCATGTTGAATGACAACGTGAACCCGAGAATGAATGCCGCAAGCACACCCGTGCGGACGTTCGGCAGTACAATGCGGAAGAACGCCTTCCACGGAGGTGCGCCGAGGCTGATCGCGGCTTCCTCTGTCAGGAAGTCGAAGTTCCGCAGGCTGGCAGCTGTTACCCGGACAGCATATGGAACTAGGATCACAGTATGCGCGATCAACAAGCCCGGGAAGACCGGCAGACGCCCTAGCTGAATGTAGTATCGCAGCAGCGCGAACCCGATGACCAACGCGGGGACGACGATCGGCGCAGTAAAGGCAAACTCCACAGTCTCGCGCCCGCGAAACGGGAACCGGATCAGAGCATACGCTGCTGGCACGCCGAAGAAGAGGGCAATCATGATCGCGAGGAGGCCGATCTCGAGGCTTGTCACGAACGCCTCACGGAACATGCGCATCGAGACGGCTCTTACGTACCAGTTCAACGTCAGCGACGTCGGCGGGAACACCAGATTCGGGCCGAATGAGACGATGAAGATGACGACGAACGGGCTCAAGATGAAAGTATAGACCAAGAGCATCAGCGCGATCAGCGCCCTGCTCCGTCTCATGATACCCCCCGTACACGAAGCCGACGGAGTGCGAGGTTGACGACCGTGGCGAGAGCAAGCAGCACAACCGCGACCACAGTCGCCGTCTCCCAGTCAAGAAGTGTCATTGCCCGCTGCTGCAGCAAGGTCGCAAGCGTCAGTACCCGCGTTCCGCCGAGAATCGCAGGGGTCGTGTACGCCGTGATGCATCCCGTGAAGACAAGGGTCCCGCCGACCACTAGACCGTCGGCCGAGAGAGGAAAGACCACGCGAGCGAACGCCCGGAGCGGACGAGCTCCAAGGCTCCGCGCTGCCTCCTCCACATCCGGCGGGATGTTCTCCATCGCACTGATCAGTGAGAGGAGCATCAGCGGGAAGAACAAGTGTGTAAGACCGAGCACAATTGCCCCCTCGGTGTAAAGGAACTGCACGGGGCGATCCACCCAGCCGATGGCCTCAAGAACTCGATTGAGAATCCCTTGGCGGCTGAGGATAACGAACCAACCGAACGTTCGCACGACAGCGGTCGTCATCAGTGGAAAGAGGGCGAGCGACATGAGGACCGCCCGGCGTCGCGCGGGGAGTTTCGAGACGTAGTACGCGGTTGGGTAGCTGAGAAACGCGGTCGCCGCAGTGACGATCAATCCCACGCGCAGCGTGCGAAGGGCGGCTATCCGAAACACGGACTTCGACAACGTGCTCACGTAGGGCGCAACAGTCCACGCATCCCCGCTACGGAAACTGGACGCGACCAAGAGCGCAATCGGTGCAAGCAGAGAAAAGCCGAGGAAAACAAGTCCCGGCCCTGTCAAGGCGAAGACCGCCGCACGGTTCCTCATGACCGCACTCCTGCCCAGAAGACAGGGCAGTCCGGGTCCGCACGGTCAGTTGCAGACATCGGACCGCCCGTTGTGTCTCCTTTTACTGGGCGATCATCTCGTTCCAGCGATCCAGCCATTCCTCCAGATTCGCTACGACGAATGCAGGATCATAGAAGACCGCCGTTGAGATGTCCTCGTCCAAGCCAAAACTCATCCGAAGGTCGTCCGGCAACACAACTTTCGTGTTTGCTGGTGCGTCCACCTTGTCGAGGGCCATCTGCGTTTGCGTTTCCACCGAAAGCCAGAAGTCAATGAACTTCTCCGCCCAGTAGGCGTTCGGTGTTCCCTTCACCACACTCAAGGTGTTCAAGGAGGCGACCATCCCTTCCCAATAGTCAGACGCCGGCCGAACCCACGCAAGGGGCAGATTGAGCGCGGCAAGGCTCGGCCAGGAAAAGCTCGGGATCGGGCACAGCCAGATCTCGTCCTGTTCAAACAGGCTGATTGCTTCCGACGAGCGTCGGTAAGCTGTTAGTAGCGCGCCACTCTCTATCAGCTCCCCAAGCTTCTGCCATCCGGTCTCCAAGTTGTCCAGCGAACCGCCCCATGCCTTCGCAGTTGAGAACAATGTTGCGGGGCCGTACGTTGTGTTCAGGTCGGGAATGGTGATTCGTCCTGCGAGTTCCGGGCGGAAGAAATCGCGCCACGATGTCACCGGCGGGGCGATTTTGTCCGTTCGATAGGCAAGCTTGAGGATCTGGACAGTGTAGCCGATTCCGTAGTGACCACCCAGCGGGTCCTGCGCCCACTCGACAATGTCCGCGAGGTTCGAAATGTTGACGGTATTGATCGGTTGCAGGACGCCGGCGGACAACGCCTGTGCGGCGAAATTGGGGGCGAACGTGACAACATCAACGACGGGAGCGTCCCTATTGGCGATCAGGCGGACGAGTCGAGGGGAGTTGTCTCCGAAGTCAAAAACGACGCGGATCCCAGTTTCCGCCTCGAATGCCTTTGCGAGGTTTTCCTCGAGCAGTTCCGTGTTGAATCCCCAGGTCGAAACCACAAGCTGGCTCGGCTTGGGTGGCTCCTGAGCATCGAGAACAAGCCCCCACCCCATCATGAGCAACCCAACAACCACAAGCACACATGGCACCCTCTTACGAAATGCTCTCATCATGCCTCCTCTATTGTTGTCCCTGTATCCGGAGCCGTACCACGGCGTGTATGGCGGCCGAATCACAACCTCTCCATCACCTCCTTTCGCCAAGCGTTTGGATCTGTCTCCACCTCCTCGGCGTAGTGTCGAGGACGCTGCGGGGCTCTCGCGTGCTTTGGTCAAAGACTGCTATTGAGCGGAAAGGGAATCCAGGCTTCTACCCTACAGGAAACGGGCGTTGTCTGTCAATTTGACTGGGATTCCTCTTCCAGCGTGACCACCGGTGACAAGACCTCTCTTCGCTCAACGTCGACGATGCCGCGATCCGACATCTTGAAGTACGGGCTCGAGGAGAGCGCCATGAATGTCAGGGTCAACAATGGGCGCTGGTGAGTCGCGCCGTGGCGTCGGAGCGCGGTTTCGACGCTATCGGCTGCGCGGACCACCGCGTCCAGGTCCATGCTCGGGAGGATTCCCAGGATGGGGAGGGGAAGAGAGGCCTCAACCTCACTGCCCATCGCAAAGACGATCCCACCCCCAAGACGATGAACTTCATTGGCAGCGGTGACAATCGAGATCGGCTCGTGTCCCACGACGAGGAGATTGTGAGCATCGTGGGCGAAGCTGCTCGCAAGTGCGCCGGTCCGCAGCCCGAAGCCTCTGAGGAGCGCCATCGCCCGGGACGTCGGATCGGTCCGCGATACCACGCCGATCAGGCATAGATCCTGGTCGCTAGAGAACAGCGGATATCCGTTCTCAATCTCCATTTCGATTTCCACGAGCCCCGCGAGGGTATTCTGATCGTTGAGAAGGTCGATTGCGCGAAGCGTCGCTTGCCTCATATCGGTGTTCTCTGGGATGATGCGGAAGTCACTTTGAGTGAACGGACCAGGAATCGGCGGCGCATTGTTCGGAAGCGGATCAAGAACCGGCGAGGGCACGACGCCTTCCACAATCCGCCCGTTCCTTGCGACCTCGTGGCCTTTGGCGTAGACAATGCTCGGGATCGGATTCTCCAAGCTCTCGACCGCGCAGAAGTCCGCATGCCGTCCCGGGGCGATACCTCCCCGCCGATGCAGGCCAAGATACGTTGCCGGTCGGATTGTACATGACGCAATTGCCTCGAGCGGACGCAGGCCCATTAAGATCGCCTTGCGCATGATCGAGAGGAGATGTGCATGCCGAAGCTCGGAGGGAGCGACATCATCCGTAACGAAGAGGACGCGGGATCGATCCGGCAATGCTACAAGTGTCTCGATATTCTCTTCCGTGACTGACTTGCGCTGCAACATCACGTAGAGGCCCTTGCCCAGTTCCTCAAGGATCTTCGCCGGGGAGGTCAGTGTGTGATCCGAAGTGGCTCCGAGCGAGACATAGTTGGAGAGGTCCATCCCTTCAAGGCTGGGGATATGCCCCTCGATCTTCAGTCCTGTCCTCAACGAGACTTCGCCCAGATCGAGGAGGTGACTCTCTCCACTTGCCGCTCCGCGGTAGTCGTGGACTTCACCAATGGAGAGTGCAAATGGATGTGCACAGAGCCGCTCGATCGCATCAATCCCCAATGCTGCATTCGGCGTCTCTACTGACGCTGGAAAGGTGGGAATCACTGAAGGTACGGCAAAGAAGACAGTGAGCGGGAGGTCGGCGGCAATGCTCATGAACCAGCGAACCCCGGGCTCACCCGCCACGTTGGCAATCTCGTGCGCATCTGCCAGGACTGTGGTGACCCCGTACGGCAGGACGGCCTCAGCGTAGATGTGAGGGAGAACAAGACTCGACTCGATGTGCATGTGAGTGTCGATCAGACCGGGGATCAGGAACGCCCCGCGCATATCACGGCGTTCTCGGCTCTCCAGATTCGTGGGTGGTGTGCCCTCTTCAACGTACTGGAATCGGCCGCTGCAAACCCCAACCCAGCCAAGAAAGACCCGTAGCCGAAAGACATCCACCACTTGGGCATTTGAGATGAGAAGATCAAGACCCCCCCGTTTCGTCATTACGGCACCTCCCTCGGATAATGACATCCCGACGAATAGTAACGCACAAGCCCCGAAGCGAGTCTAAGGAGTCTAAGGGGTCAAGTCTTGCAATCCGACACTAGGATTCCTTGGATTCTCCTCCTTCGAGCTGCCTGCCGTAGCGGCTACTTGTGGCGTAGTAGCCCCTCATGCTCTGCGACCCCGTTCATCATGCCGCCGTGCTCGCGATACGCTGCAGCCATCGCTCGATCGTCCTCTGCGTCGCGGAGGATCTCTTCCAGCCTCGGACGGTCGACCCGCCGCTGACACCGGCAGGGTCTCCGTCAGCTGCACGGTCTGGAGAGGCTGGCTATGGACGCATCGCTTCCCAGGGAGTCCGCTGGTCTGCTACACTCCGTCGGTCTGGGAACAGACTCTGCAGACCGAGGCACAGTCACACAAGGAGGGCGGAATGGTCAAACTGGGACTCGGGTTGGCCGTGGCGTCCGTGATCTTCGGTGTGGTCGCGGCAGCTCAGCCAGACGCCTACGTCACGGAGGTGATGGGGGACGGGTTCGAAGGTGCGTACATCGCGAAGGTACCCGACGCATCGCAGCCTCCGCCGAATCCCCTTGGCTTTCAGTCAGTGGACAACTGGTGCGCGCCGCTTGCGGCAGCAAACGCCATTGTCTTCTTGGACCAAGTTGCGGAGGCCGAGTGGGCCATCGAAGTGAGTGGAGGTCTCTCCGCCGATGGCCTCAGTGCGTATCTTGGGTATGCGATGGCAACGAACGGGGAAGGCAGCCCTGACCGCCTGAACGCGTCCCCTCGGCGCCCAGGGACAATGAACAAGGATATTCCGTACGGGATCATGGGCTTCGTCGAGTGGAATGGAGAGCCGCCCCCCGGCGAACGCCCGATGCAGAAAGCGAGACACTCCTGGCGGGCGGATCTCCTCGATTCGGAGGCGGGGATAGAGGCTCTGTGGGACGCATACCGCGGAAGCATAGAAAGGGGGATCCCGGCCGTCTTGTGTTTCGCCTTCTGGAATCCGATACGACCCACCCCCATCGCACTCCCGACCTCCAGAGAAGACACCGTGATCACCTTCTACCTATGGGGGAACCCGATCATGTCCACCGACCCCCTGCGCAAGGAGGACGCGAAGATTCCGGAGGAGAAATGGGATGACCACTGGGGAATCGGCCATGCGGTGACGGGGGTGGGATTCCTCAAGGGCGATCCGGACGGTCGTGGCCCACTTCCTGAGACCCTGTGGGTCATCGTGCACGATAACTGGAGTAGCACCGCCGAGCACGTGGCGATTCCTTGGGAACATCTCGTGGCGTTGATCAAGCTGCTGCCCGACTGAGAGCCAAACGCGCCCCGCCTTTCCGGAGGCTCCATGGCGCAAGTGAAGTCCCTCTCGGATCGACAATGCAAGTGGATGGGCTTCTAAACCAATCGACCGGGGTTCGGAGGCTGTCCAAACGGAGTACCCGTGGAGCGAAGCACAGGCTGTCAAGTTCATTCTATCAGGCGTCGCAGCGTCCGGCAGCGAGCGTCCGTTCGTACCATCTGTTCCCGTTCCGCATCATTTCTGACCCCGACGACACGCAAAGATGGTATTCTCTGAGTACAATGACGCTTAGGATACCTTACTACATGCAGGGAAGAGAGCGAGAGCCCGAAACGAGAAGCACTTGCCGTGTTCGTGGTTAGGAACGGAGATGGCCACTTGGGAAAGCTGGATAAGGGCATGGAACAGCCAGATGGGCGGGTTCCCGAGCGTGTTCTGGGGCCGTAACTCACGCTCACAAGCCGCTGGACGCGCGCGCTCCATGAGAATCGCGGATCATGGTTCAGCTCTCGCGTCGTCGTTCTCCGGAGTGCGCATTTCCTCATCCAACGTGGTGTCTGAAGGATGGACGCCTTCTTCTCCAAAGCGTGTGAAGGAACTGTGACCTGTCGCCCTGCCGCTTGACGACAGGCGTTGTCAGGTAGCGCAATAAGATCTTGAGATCAAGCGAGTCGAACAGCCCCTCGAGTTCTCACGTGGTGCGGCTGGTCTGCCAGACTCCGCCGCAACGTATGCGGTGGATACCAACTTCGAGCCGCCGGCCGAAGGTGCCGCTGCATCCGGTGTCACATCTGACCAGTCTCGCTTTTGGCAAGGCGGAGGAAAGCTTCCCATTTCTTCCCGGTAGCCCAACTCGCCAAGTGCCGATCCCTCCTTCGGTGGCGGCTTCCCTCAGGCAACGGGAGTGTTGACTTGGGCATGAGGGACGTGGTATCCTGGTGTTCGATAACGTTACCGGTAACGTTGTGATACGGTGGACCCAATGACACGACAAGAGAGTCACGGTCGGCGCCCTCCCTCTGCACACATGATTGCGTTTTCCATTTCTATCCCAGCGTCTTCGGGGCGCGCGATCCGCGAGGCCAGAGGGAGGTGATGCCCCAGTAAGTCATAACCGCGAACGGAAATCGGACTGCTACATATCTGCTGAGGAGGAGTCATATGCGTGGATATTGGACACTGCTGTTGGGTGTGTTAGTGTTGGCGATGTCCGTGGGCTCATTCGGAGATGAGGGCTCACGCTCTCTCGGAGCGAGATTCGCTGTGCCGAGTGAGATGTTCGAGTATCAAAGCCTGCCCGCTTACAACGAGGCCCCCTCGTTGGCCGCGTTGGTGACACAGGGCAAACTACCGCCGGTCGAGGAACGGCTGCCGGAGAAACCCTTAGTCTGGAAGGCGTCCGTCATGCTTGACGGAACAGGAGTCTATGGCGACCTGATTCGGCACTCCCGTGGCTCCGAGCCGGACTGCTGGCAGAACATGCTCGGCTGCTACTCCGGGTGGGAAGGCGGCGAAGGTCACAAGAACGAAGGGTTGGTCGACGTTGCCCTGATGTGGATGCTCGAGAGCCCCGAGCCCGTGCCGAACTTGGCAACGCATTGGGAGTGGTCCGAAGACGGCCACATCCTGACGATGCACTTGATGAAGGGCGTCAAGTGGTCCGACGGCGTGGAATTCACCGCGGATGATATTCTCTTCACCTACTACGATGTCATCCTCGATCCGAAGGTCCCGAGCATGCAGAGCGCCGACACCTGGACGTTCGGCGACGAGGTCACAGAGCTGACGAAGATCGACGACTACACTATCCAGTGGCGTTTCGGGGTCTCCTACCCCGTCCGGGCGCTGTTCTTGATGGACGGCAAGTACTACGCCCCGATCGCGGCACACGTCCACAAGCACTACCATCCAGCCTACAATGCTACAATGACGTACGATAACCTGTTGGAGTCGGCGCGGACCGGCAACGTTCCCGCTGTCGTCATCGGCCCCTACGTGCCGGTGTACTATGAGCCGGCAAGCGTCACCGTCTACGTGCGGAACCCGTTCTTCTACAAGGTGGACGAGCAGGGGAATCAGCTTCCATATCTCGACGCCGCCGTGTGGATACAGGATCCGGACTGGAGCATGCGCAACTACCGCACGCTGACCGGGGAGATTGACCAATGTCCGTTGCAGGACGTTCAACTGACTCGCCTAATCTTCGCGGCGTCTCAGGACCCCAAGGCTCCGTTCGTGTTCCAGTGGGGCCCCTTTACTCAACCGTTCGCTCTGTTTCCGAATCTCTCTGTGTACCGTGGAGTTCGAGACGCGCGCGATCTCGCGTTGCGCGAGATGTTCCGGACGATCGAATTCCGTCAAGCGATCGCGCACGCCATCGACAGCCAAGCAATCGCGGAGGGCGTTTTCGGGACCCCCGACGTCCAGGCATTCTACGGCGGCTATCCCAGCGGGAGTCCGCTGTACCGCGAGGAAGACGTCACAAAGTACCTCTACGATCCAGCGAGGGCCACGGCGTTGCTCACCGGATTGGGGTTCGTCGACGCCGACAAGGATGGCATCCTTAACTGGCCTGCCGAATCGGCGATCGCCGGGCAGAACCTCACAATCGAGCTTCTAACAGCTGCCACGAACCCGGATCACATTGCACTCGCCGAGGCGGTCCAGCCTTTCATGAGGGCAGTGGGGATCGACATGCAGCTGCGAACGATCGGAGAAGCACTCCTGCAGGAGAAGGAAGACCTGCAGGAGTTCGACATGATCCTTGATCCAACGTACAGCACCGCACCGGATGTCCGCCCTGAGTCGATCGGTCCGTTCACCGCGAACACACCATGGTGGCACAAGGCCTCTCTGGATGGGAAGCGCGATTTGTTGCCATTCGAACAGAGAATCGGCGATCTGCTCACGTCGACGTTCACCATGGCAAGCGCCGCGGAGCGCGCCGTCGCGTTCCACGAGATCTTGGCGCTATCGACAGCCAACGTCTACGTCATTCCGTTGGTGGAGGTGGCGTACTCCATGACATTCACCAAGCGCCATCGGAACTACCCGTCCGATCTCCCGATCTACCTGTACGACTGGTTCCACGAAAACATCCCGGTGGAACTCCTTTGGTGTCCGACAGAGCTCCAGCTTCCCACGGAGCAGTACCTTCAGTACCTGCCGACGCCGGCGACGTATCAGACCCAGCCCTGGTACGTCATCTACCCAGACTAGGCTTACCGTCCGATCCGGGGCACGCGGGCCGATCCCGTCGTGCCCCGGATCGATCATCGATGATCCGGTGCCGGCGCCTTCGGCCCGACAGGATGTGCACGGAGGAGGAGGACTTCGTGAAGGATCTGGACAGACTCTCGGACGGCCGCATCGCCGTCGGATTCGATCCCCGTCGCGGGGTGGTGCGATCGATCGTCGACCCCGCCGACCCACGACCGCTCAACTTCGTCGGCACCCCGGAGAGCATCTCCGACCCTGGGTTCCTCGCCGATCCAGCTTGGCTCGGCGACGTGGTCCTGCGCACGTGGTCCGGGAGTGGATGGCGGAAGGAGCGGACGTCCCGATCGGGGGACTGCCGCCGGGTCCAGGTCGACCGCGATCGCCGACTCGTCGAGATCCGCTGCGCCGGACCGTCCTCCGACCCCGAAGGCCTGCAGACGGTCGACGTCCATGAGCGCTTCGCCCTCGAGGACGGCGGACTC